>Ga0210409_10000195_pt1 | contig 125052 bp, 122 predicted proteins | sample IncBWH17MmetaG_FD_161649 | JGI IMG/M metagenome (GOLD analysis project Ga0210409, IMG submission 161649) | Forest soil microbial communities from Barre Woods Harvard Forest LTER site, Petersham, Massachusetts, United States - Inc-BW-H-17-M | ecosystem: Environmental > Terrestrial > Soil >...
AATGTGACCGGCATCAGTGGCGCGGCCTCGTCCGCACTGAAGGTGCACGTCAACATCACGCACAACTGGTCGAACGATCTCGAGCTCATGATCGTTGCTCCGAACGGTGCCTACGGGATCCTGAAGTACCCGGACTACAGCTACACCAACGACGGCAACATCAACGCCACGTATACGATAAACGCCTCGTCGGTGCTGGCCAACGGCACCTGGACACTGAAAGTAATCGACGTCGACCCGTACTACACCGGCGACTACGGTGTGCAGAACAACTGGAGCCTGACGTTCTGATGACAAACGGCGCGCAGGGACGCGCGCCAACCGTCCTGGATCCGCATGCCAAACTTGCCACAGACTCTGGCATGCGTGCGTACGAGAAGGGAACGCAGTAGATACGGCCCCGAAACGCCTTCATCCGACTCCGGCTTGAACGACTCACCGAACCGGTTGACAAGCGCCAATTCGGAACACATGTGTAGCTCCGGTGTCTTCGTTTTCCGTTCCAGCGACTGCGTACACAGCCTCTGGCAGCAGCCTCAACACAGGCCGAGCGTCTTGTGTGGTGGCCAAAAATCTTCGCAACGCCAGCTATTTTCCGCGCTTTGCAGATGCAGGCGACTTGGCGGCTTTCTTAGGAGCTTTTCGACTAGCCGGTGACGCTACCTTGGCGGCGGTTGCCGGAGCATGAGAACGCATCGAACGGGCAGCATTGCCTGTTCCATTGGCGACCGCCTGCAGCAGCTGCGCTTCGCTGGTCGAGCTTATGCTGAGAATCCGACAACAGCCTGGGCTAGCGGCGATAAAGGCGTGCGCCATGCCACTGTCGAAGTAGATCGCATCACCAGCGCTCAGCTTCGTCGGTGCATAGAGTGCCGTATGCACGTCGATGGCACCCTCGAGTACGTAGACATATTCCTCGCCCGGATGACTGAACAGTTCGCCAAAGTCATCGATCGAACGTACACGCACTTCCGCCACGATCGGCACGAAACGTTTGTTGAGAAGGTCCGCTGCCGCATACAGATGCAGAAAGCTCTGTGTGTCGATCAGCCGCCCCTCACCGGCCCTGGTAATGCTGCGGCGTCCGCTAACCAGCGCTGGCGGCAGCGTAGTGTCGGTCACAAACCATTCGGCAATATCCACCCCCAGCCCCGTGCACAGGCGGGCGAGCCTGGCGTAGCTCAGCGACATTTTGCCGTTCTCGACTTTCGAAAGCGTTGAGACCGGCAGGCCGGAGCGCTCACTCACCTGCGCCAAGGTCCAAGACCTCTCCGTACGCAGCCTACGCAGCGCGCGCCCGTACTGGGCGCCACTACTGGCGTGATCGGGCATTGCCACGGTTGACATGCATGCGCCTCCTTGTAGTCGACACTGACGATAACGCGCGAATTATCAGCTGATCCCCGATCGCGCGTTTTAAGTATATGAAAATGGGGAAATATCTACATGGACGGCAATCATAGTCTTGTCGCCCATGCTTCGGTCAAACATGGCCATGCTGACGCTATACGAACCCGCATGGCTGATTTCCATGTCATCACGGCAGAAGTGCGGAAGCCAGAAACGATCGTTCAGCCCAGGATCCAGGAGGTTCTCGAGCCTCTGGACATGATCGCAAGAACTTTCGCACGGCAGAATCATCTCAATCCAGATATCAAAAAGATGTGTCGCACAGCACCAACGCCACGCGGTTCTGATGTTCAAGTGACTGTTTTCTAAAATTTCATATTTTCAATTTGTGAAACTTAATTTCTATGCGACACTAGAAACAAGAACCATATAGACATCTATACGTCCACTTTTCCTAATTGACAGCAAAAATTCCACAAGCATATGGTCACGTCACATCCATCGCTGGGGAGCGGTAATGGATGGTCTTGCAAGCAACACGTTTCATCCCTGTTCCATTTTTACCGTGTCCTTGATCCGGCGTTTCCTTGAGCGGCCGTCTGGACCACGTACCCAACCCTGGCGCTGTACTTTCAGCGGCTTTCATCTGCGTGCGGTCCATACGGTCGGATCGAGCTTGCTGTCCCCACATCTGTCTTGGAATCAACATGTCAAACCATTTTCGTTTGCCAAACACGTATCTGCAGACCTGCCGTAAAGCGCTGCGGCCTGTCATGCAGGCCGTCAATGGCAACACGATCCCGCTGCTCACCAGCGACATGTATCGCGACTTCCCGACAAATCCGGGCCTGCTGCATGACTTCACCGCTGGCAACAACGGCGGCCCCGACCGCGTCGCCACCTACGGTTTCCACGCATACCCGGTCAGCTTCGGTGCCAAAAACAGTGGTTCGCAAACCTCAGCCCATGTGGGCTTTGGCGCGGATCTGTAAAGGTTCTGCGAATTGTGCTCATGACCACCCTCCCCCGTATAGGTGCACGAGCGCAATCGCAGCCAACGAGGCAGGGTGCTTCTCCCATCCTGCCCAGCACTGCCGAGAGGCAGCGCATGTCGATGCATGGCGTGAAGCCGACAGGATTGACCCAGGGATGGGTCGGTCGACATGGAAACTACACGGATCCGATGGCCGCATGTCCTAGCCGGCAAGGATCCCCATCAAGGAACCCAACGTGAACTTCCATATCGATGACTTGCGCATCCGCACCATCACAGCGCTCAGCACACCTGCCGAGGTAATTCGCGATAGCGCCACGAGCGAGCGAGCTGCCACGACAGTGACCACCTCGCGCAATGCATTACATCAGATCATCACGGGCACAGACGATCGCCTTGTCGTGGTGATCGGGCCCTGCTCGATCCATTGCACCGATGCCGCGCTGAAATATGCCAGACGTCTGGCGCCGCTGCGCGAGCAGTTGAGTGACGCACTGGAAATCGTGATGCGCGTGTACTTCGAGAAGCCGCGTACCACCGTAGGCTGGAAAGGGCTGATCAATGACCCGGATCTGGACGGCAGCTTTCAGATCAACAAAGGCCTGCGCCTTGCACGCGGCCTGCTGCACGAGATCAACGCGCTCGATCTGCCAGCCGGCTGTGAATTTCTTGACATGATTACGCCGCAATACTTCGCTGACTTGGTATCGTGGGGCGCCATTGGCGCGCGCACCACCGAGAGCCAGGTGCATCGCGAACTGGCCTCCGGACTGTCGTGTCCGGTAGGTTTCAAGAACGGCACCGACGGCAATGTAAAGATTGCGATAGATGCTGTTCATGCAGCGTCACAGCCGCATCATTTTCTGGCGGTAACCAAGGACGGCCGCACCGCCATCGCGGCAACCACCGGCAATACCGACTGCCATGTGATCCTGCGTGGTGGCAGCACACCGAACTATGATGCGACCAGTGTAGCGGCGGCCTGCCAGGCGATCAGCAAGACCGGGTTACCGGCACGAGTGATGATCGACGCCAGCCATGCCAACAGCGGCAAACTGCCGGAGAACCAGCCCGTTGTGATTGAGGATATCGCCGCACAGATCGAAGCCGGCGAGACACGCATCATCGGCGTGATGGTGGAAAGCCATCTTGTCGCCGGGCGACAGGATCTGATCCCCGGCAAACCGCTGGCCTACGGCCAGAGCATCACCGACGGTTGCATCGATTGGGATAGCTCAGTGCAAGTGCTGGAGCGTCTTGCTCGGGCGGTACGACAACGACGCCGGCTGGCAATGAACACGGGCGTCGCCGAACCGGCTATCCAGATGAACCTTGCCGAGATCGCTTAGCGCAAACACCGTGACCTCAACCTCTTCCCGTGCGTACGCGACCCTTTGGCTTGACCGTTCGTTTGGGAGAGGTCTTGGCGGCACGCTTCGAGATGACGGTCTGTTTCGATACGGTCACCGGTGCCAGCTTGCGCGGCTCGGCTATCGCTTCGATCAGGCGAGGATCGTTATACGAGCAAATCGACAGTACCCGGCACTTGCCTCGCCCGATGGCGATATAGGCATGTCCCATGCCACTGTCAAAATAGATGGAGTCGCCGACCTCCAGCCGTACCGGTGCATACAAATCAGTATGCAGTTCAACGACACCCTCCATCACGCACGTGTATTCCTCGCCAGGGTGGCGAACAAGCTCCCCGAAATCGGCCAGCGAGCGCACGTGAATCTCGACGATGATCGGCACAAAGCGCTTATTGAGCAGGTCGGCGGCGGGGTATAGATGCAGATAGTTGTTGGTGTCGATCACGTGCCCCTCGCCGGCACGGGTAATACTTCGCCGGCCAGCAACCCCTACCGGCGCGTTTGCCGCCGTGTCGGCGGCAAACAATTCAGCAATGTCGATCTCCATCCCGGCGCACAGCCGGGTGAGCTTGTCGTAGCTCAGCGACATGCGATCGTTCTCGATTTTCGACAGTGAAGATATGGGCAGCCCAGTACGGTGTGCCACTTCGGCCAGCGTCCAGCCACGCGCGGTGCGCAGCGCGCGCAACGCACCTCCCGGCTTGGCACCAGGGACGGACAACTTTGGTCGAGGTCGTGCCATGGCGCTCTATTCCTTCGTGGCGGCCAGCAAGTAAATTTGCTGAATGCGAAAACGTTTTGACGAAAATAAAAATTCGTATCCGATATCACCCAAACATCCGTGTCTGCATATTCTATAGCCGTTGCTTGAGCAAACCGATCCGGCCACCGGTCGAGGTATCCACAGTGGGTATCAGGTCATCGGCGGTGAACGCCTTGCCATCGGGTCCAACGCCGCGCAGATAGTAGTGATCGTCACCAACCCGTTCGTAATAGAACGGACGCGGGATGATCGAGGATGGATCGAAGGTCATCAGCATGCTCTGCCCCGATGCCTCCTTGCGCAGTGCATCTAGTGACGCCGGATACGTTCCGTGCTGCAACCGGTAGAACTCGATCTGCGGCACCAGCGTGTCGATCGTGGACTGCGCCATCTGCGCACGCAATCCGTCATAGACACCTCCCCGCTGCACGAAACCGAAATAAAACAGGCTGCCATACAGGAGCACGCTGAATGCGATGCCACCCGCCCCCATCAGGGCCAGCACCTTGCCGCCCTTCTTCCGCGATGTGAGACCGATGGCGATGGCAATGACGCCGACGAAGATGCCCAGCAACGGAACGAACGAGGCGCAGCCGAATGCGTAATAGCCGCCCGGCAAGAGCGGTCGTGCGGCGGCGGGGAGCGCTGGTGGCCTGGTGCCGCCAATCGAATCATCGGCCAATGAAATATCTCCCCTGTTGTAATGGCGGTAATCAGATATGTGCCTGCCAATCGGTCAAAACTACTTCAAAGACACTTCCTGAGTCGGTGTCATGCCCTGCAGCGTCTCGATGAGCAGCTGATCGGCGGCATCCACCCGGATCAGGCCCCCGCGCGGGTATTCGAGGTCACGGATGACGAACACCGTCACCGTCAGCGCCACCGCGAACACCATCACCTGCAACCAAGGCACCTGTTCGCTCTCCGCCATGCCATAGCCAGCCAGCAGCGCCGACATCAACGCCAGCAGAAAAAGCATCAGATCGATCACCGCAGGCGGATGGTCACGCGTGGCCGCCAGCCGCGTAGTGGTGATATCGAACATCTCGTTAAGCGCAGACGCCACCAGGCTCAACGTGGCCGTGTTGCCCGAGGCCTGCGCCGCCGTGGTGGCCTGCGTCCATATCTGCTGCTGGCTGGCCGCACTATCGGCCCATGCTCTGGCTGCGGCCGCGGAACCCGTCGTTGCCTGGTAGGTATCCAACCGCTGCTGCACATACCTGCGCATCGCCTCGCGCAGTGGCACCTGCGCTGCCGTCGGCAGCAGGTCGATGCGCAGGTAGGTCGTGCCGATGGCGTTGGCCTCCTGCGTGATCAACTCCCGCCGATGCTCGAACCGGCCCGCCGCCCCGGAAAACGAAAACGCCAGCAGCAACCCCAGCAAACCGAACACCGCCCCGCTCAACGTGTTGGCATCACCTTTGACGCCATAGCGCCGGCCGAGCACAAAGCCCAGCTGGACGCAGAGCAGCAGACCCAGCAGCAAGGCTATGGAATATAGCCAAGGGTCAACAAGGGGTTGGGACATGGTGGCCTGCATAATCATGGCAACGTGAAATAGGTTGCGTGATCAGACCACATCTTTGGGCGGCAGACGATGGCGACCGGCAACGACGCCAATGAAACCTCTCCATGAACCCGGTACAGGAAGGAGCCGGAGACATTTATTGCGGCGAATTGTCTCCAGCCCCTTTGTTTGATGCCGTGTGACATGAGGAGAAGTATCCCTGCCACCTTTTGTCCATGACCCCGCTAATGCTTTGCTGCCGCGGGAATGATGTATTTCGCTACGAGATCCTGCAACGGGTACCAGGTTTTGAAATCGCTGTAGTTGCCGGCGGTGATGACAACCGTGATATCCAACTCCGGCAGGACGATCATGAATTGGCCGCCGTTGCCTTCGGCGGCGTATTCGCGATAGTCGTGGTCGGCAGCCTTCATCTCGTGCAGGTGCCAGGCATAGCCATAGCCGTGACCCGGCGCGAGTTCAGCGTGGCGGGTGGTGGACAGATCGACCCAGTGGCGGTCGATCACACGATGCCCGTTCCAGACGCCGCCGGCGAGGTACAGTTGTCCAAGTTTGAGCATGTCGCGCGGACGCAGGTAGATACCGCCAGCAAGGTAGGCATCGCCATCCGGCATTAGGTTGATATGGTAGTCGCGCATCTGCAGCGGCCGACCAACATAGGCATCAAAGAACGCCGGTAGCCACGTACCCGTTGTATGGCTGATGACACCGCCCAGCAGGTTGATGCCAGCCGAGCAATACACCGCCTTGTCGCCACCCGGATCGCGCACCATCGGCAGGTCCAGGGTGTAGCGGTACCAGTCGTTCTGCCGGTGCTGCGACTGCATGACGTCTTCGTTGCCCGGCGATTTCTCGTCGTTGTCATCGCAGGCCAGTCCTGAAGTCATGCTCATCAGATTGGCGACCGTGATCCGGCGTTTGCGCGGATCGGGATTGGCCAGATCCTTGTACTGCGGAAACAACGACACCATCGGCGTATCCGGGGTGAGCACCGCATTGTGCTGCATCGCCAAACCAACCATCAACGAGGCGAAGGTCTTGCCGGCCGAGCGCGTGTCATGCGTGCGTTCGCTGTCGAAACCGTGGAAGTATTCCTCTACCACCAGCTTGCCATGCCGCGCTATCAGCAGCCCCTGGACCTGCGGTGCTGCCGGGCCGGTCATCGCGTCGCGCTCGATCTGTTCGACGAGGGCTGCGATCGTACGCGCATCGAAGCCGGCATCCTGCAGCGATGATGTCGCCCAGCCATCGCCCAGGCCCAACGGCTGCCGGTAGATGTATTCGGTCGCCTCTGGCGTCCTCGGATAGAAGCCCACCGCATGCTCGCGGTCGCGGCGTGCGAAGGCGAACAAGCCGATGCCCTGCCAATCGATGCGCAACTGATCGCTGTCTTCATCGAAGTTGCCATGCAACTGCCAGGCGGGGCGTCGCGGGTCGTTCAATGTCAGAGCATCGCCATCGACCTTCACCTTGTACAGTTGACTCCGGCCGAGGTTGAACTCTGGATTGGCGATGGAGGCCACCATTGAACCATCAGACTCGCGCCAGATCTTCAGGTATTGGGAAACGCGATCGGGCAACGGGTGCACCTGCCCCGACCATACGCCGGCCTGCACCGGCTTCAATGTCAACGGCGTGGCGTAGGCATTGCTCAGTGTGATCCCCGCTGACTGTATCCAGAACCCGTCAATGGCCGACGCATCGGCAACCAGATGGCCTCGGAAACGGCCTTGATCACCGGGCAAAGTTACGTCGATGCGGTCGCCATCTCGACGCACTGCCGCATCGAAACCATCGATCGACGCCCGCCACTCGCCCCCGCGATCGTCAATGACCAGCGTTCCTGCGATTTGCGGTGCGAATACCGTTTCGTTCCCCCATAAACCGAGCAAGCGATCAGCACCAGCTCGCGCCGGTTCAGCAGCCAGCGCGGCCATTGGAAGGATTGCCACAAACAGGGCGCCAAGGATCCGGATGGGTCGTCGCATGATTCGGTTTCCGTTTGAGGACAGGGCGCAGCCTTGAACTACAGCCGCCGTGGACGAAGATCCTAGTGTGCGTGGCTATGCTGGTCTTGTATCTGGCAAACCTGCGCGGTCGGCTGTCGCGCCCAACCGGTAACCCCGAGGCGATACACCGAAAGCAGCCTTGAATGTGTGCGAAAAGTGCGCCTGATCGAAGTAACCGCATGCCTCGGCGACGGCCGCCAGATCGGCGGCTGTGTCGATGAGCAAGGATGCGGCCTTGGTCAGGCGACAGCGTCGCAGGTAATCGCCCGGCGTGCATCCGAAATGGCGACGGAAAGTCCGCGTCAGATGCACCGGATGCACACCGGCGGCTGTGGCGACATCCGACAGACTCAACTCGGTACCGCAATCGTCGTGCATCAGCTCACGCGCACGCCGCAACCACGCCGGTGCACGGCCATAGACATCCTTGAAGTCGAGCGCCGTGGCGGTCAGCAGTTCCGCGCACAGTGATTCGACGATCAGCCCGTCTTGCGGCATCGGCGCCATGCCACTTTCCGCCATATTCAGCGCCACCCCCAGCGCACTACGACCAAGCACGCAGGCATGATCGGGAAGCGCGACCGCCTCGGCAAAATGTCGCTGAGCGGCCATCGACACCGAAACCGTGAAGAACTGCCCGCCATCGCCACGAAAGCGATCGCGATGAGTGGTCCCTGGCGGGTTGTAGATCAGCAACGGGCGATCCGCCACCGCAGGGGCTCCCGCCGCAGAGGAGACATAGGCGCCTTGCATGAGCAGTACGAAATGCGCCTCCGTGTGCGTGTGTTCCTCGACCTCATGTTCGGGAACCGTGGGCACGCGTCGCGCCACCACGAAACCGCCGGCAGGCAAGCACATCTCGTACTGTCCGAGAAACTCGTCATGCCCGAAAATCCGACGGGAGGTCGATATCCGCATATTCCGGATCATCGTCGCTTCCTGGTCACCAATCCATGTGCCAGAAGAGCCGCTGCGCTCAACTTGCCCAGACCGGGTGAAGCACAACCGCTGCCGATCATCTGTGCGACAGGACAGTATGCTCTCCGGCCAGACTGGAGACGGGCTTGTGGGGCTTATTGATCCGCACAGCGAAATGGCATCCTCCCCTTTGTTTCGTGCCTTGCATGCGAGTGCATGGCGAGACATGCCGGGTCGTTCTTGACATGTAACGAACGTTACATGTAGCGTTCGTTACATGAACGCTCGAAAAGACGAACTCACCGAATCGTTGATCGCCTATCTGCTTGAAAACGGCCTGGCCGATCTGTCGCTGCGCCCGCTCGCCGCGGGAACCGGAACCAGCGCCCGTCTGCTGATCTACCACTTCGGATCGAAGGAAGGCCTGCTCACCGAAGTACTTGAGGCGATGCAGACGCATGTACGGAAATCCTTTGCCCAGTTGCTGGACAAGTCTTCGTCGGACAAGCGTGCGAAGCCGCCGCTCAAACAGTTCTGGAACTGGGCCATCGCCGACGAAAACTATCCGTATCTGAAACTGCTGTACGAGCTGCAGATCCTTGCCATTCAAAATCCGGACACATACGCGCAATACCTGGAGCGCAACACCGTCAACTGGCTTGATCTTGCGCTGGAAGCACTGTCTCCGTCAGGGCGCACCCCTGCCCTGGCGACGTTGTGCACGGCCGTGTTCGACGGCTTGTTTATCGAGCTCATGAGCAGCGGCGACCGTAAACGCACGACACGAGCCATCGATTACTTCATCCAGATGGCCACTGAATCACTCGCGAGCCGGCCAGAAGCGTGAAGACGCCAGGTACGTCTCCATCCCATCCACCCAGGTGCATCCATGAACACGCTGACTACTGAACTTCAATCCACCGCCAGGCGAAAATGGCTCGTGACGCTAGTCGGGCTGGCTCTCGCGCTGGGCGTCGCCTGCCTTCCCATCGGCGACTGGGACCATGAATTCGCGGGCATTGGCCATCTGGTCGGCAATGAGGCCATCTGGTGGATCTATGTCGCCGCCGTCCTGTGGTATGTCCGCAAGAGAGAGTACCGGCCGTTGTCGTCGATCGGGTTTCGAACGCCCGGCATGAAGAATATCGCGCTGGGCGTGGGTGCCGGCCTGCTTATCACTGCCGTTCTTGGGGCAATGTATATCGTTGTCTTGCCCGCACTTCATCTGAATGATTCGGTGGCATCCACAACCAACGCCAGCGCATTGATGGCCACCCCACTCTGGTGGCGATTCATCTCGACGATACGTGCCGCCGTCACCGAGGAAGTCCTGTTCCGTGGCTACGCCCTGGAGCGCATCGAAGAACTGTCAGGAAGCCGGATCGTCGCGGTGGCGGTTTCCTGCGCCGTCTTCACCCTCGCCCACGTGAGCAGCTGGGGCTGGAGCCACGAACTGATCGTGGCTGTCGGTGGCCTAGCGTTTTCCTTGCTGTACCTGTGGCGGCGCAACCTGTGGGTAAACATCATTGCGCACTTCATCGTGGACGCCATGTCGGTCCTCGCCTGAGTGCCAAATGAGGAAGGTTGCCGTCAGCCATTCCAGCGTAGTTCGCTGTTCCGGGTTATTGCTGAAAAAGTCAGAGGCAATCTTTAAATCATTTGGCAATATCTTGTAGGCGCCTTTTCATGCCATGTAGAGAAAACGCCGCCATAGCTATGACGACGATCATCCCGGCGCTCCCCTCTGGTCCTGCAGTTCCGCCGCTTAACCAGTCGTTGCCCTGAGGCGTCGCTTCAAGGAGACGACCCGCGGCGAGAATCCCGCTATCTGCCGCCCCAAACAGCCATGACTCACCCCAGTTCCATGCCGCGTGAAAACCGATTGCCCACCAGAGCGATCCGGTCTGGTACACACTCGCCGCGAACACGAGCGCAAGCAGCACTCCGTTGAGAGCAGCGACACGTGACTCACCACTATTGCCAAGATGCAACAAGCCAAACACGAGCGACGTAACTATCGCCGCGCCCCGCGCACCGATAACGCGGGATAGTGCCGCTAGTGGGTACCCTCGAAAAAGCATCTCCTCTGCAAGCGCGACGAGACCATAACCTGCAGCCCAGATTCCGGCGTACAGGACAGCGCTTGAAACTGGCTGCGCAGCGAGGTGCAAAGTGAGCGAGCCCGTGCCGCGGAGGCCCAGCACTAGCGCGGCAATCGCAAGAAAGCCTGTCGCTGCGCCGATCACAGCCCGGCGAACAGCGCTTCGATCGCGGAGCCCGTAGTCGAGCACCGACACATGTTCGAGTCGAGACATCAACGCGGTCGCACCCAGAACGATGAGGGCCAGAATGAAAGTACCGACGATACTCACCGGGTATTCTTCCGGCCCCGAGCCGTGAAAATGTACGCCGAAAGCTCGTAGCAACGCACTCACCGCAATGAAAGCGCCAAGGACTACCGCCGCGAAGGTAACGACGTGCAGCGCACCACGAAGCCGACTTGCTTGCTTAGTTGCAGGAACTTTCACGCCGATGCTCCATTCGCAGACTGTAGGTTAAGGGCACGCGAGGGCGCGCCTATTCAGGGTTTACCTCGGCGCGGCTCGTAAAAGGCTTCACAGTCCCGAACTTTCCAGCCTGGTAGTCCGCGGTGACCTGCTCAATTTCTTCGCGACTATTCATGACGAAAGGACCCGCCTGCACGATCGGCTCGTTGATCGCCGGACCAGCAATCGCGACGAACCTCGCCTCGCCGGTCGAAGCGTGCAGCTCCATGGTTCCGGCCGCTTCGGCCGAGACGGCGATGGCAGCGCCCGATGGCAGCTCTGTCCTCTGATCGATTTTCGATGCGCCGAGCTCGCGCGCCGTCAGACTCCCGTGATAGGCATAGAGCCACAGATTCCAGCCAGCCGGCAGTGGCAGGTTGATACGAGCGTCGGCATCCAGCCGACCGTCCACGATCAGAATGGGTTCCGGGGTGAGCAGTGGAGACGTTTGGCCATCCAAGGAACCGGCCAGCACGCGCAGGCGTGCGCCAGGGCCTTCGATTACGGGAGCGTCGCTGGCCCGCACCAGCATCGTCGCCGGCTCGATGCGCTTCAGCCGCTGCGGCAGGTTGACGAACAACTGCAGGCCGTTCAACCGGGCATGTTCGCCTTCCGGCTGTTGCGTATGCACGATACCCCTGCCAGCCACCGTCCAGTGCAGGTCACCAGGTTCGATACGATGGTCGTTGTGCACGCTGTCGTGGCTGCTCATCCAACCCCGGGTGTCTTCAAACAACACGGTCACCGCCGACATGCCCGCATGCGGATGCAGTTCGAAGGTCGGACCTGTCATCACAAAATGATCGGCCAGCACCAACGGACTCATCGCGTGACCGAAGTCGGTGTGACGAAATTGGCGGATATGGCAGTGCGCGCCAACAGCATGCGGCTCACGCGTGACCACATGCGAAAAACGCAGACTGCTGGACGTAGGGATGGAAGTAGACATGGGTTCCCTTGTGGTGGCGATGATTCGACGGCTTGGCACGGATCATCCACCGGGTATGGAGCAAGCCGCATCGATCGGATATTACAGATGGTCAAACTGCCCAGAGCGTCAGTGTGTCGACTTCTCATCTGGCTTGGCTTCCTTCGCCAGTGCCGCACGCGCCAGTTCGAGCGCCTTGTCTAAAGCCAGGTCAGGTGGTGTCGGCACGTCCGGCTTCACACCCACGCCCTGCCAGTCGGTACCGGTAATGGGATTGATCGAACGCATCTCGGGCAATTTGATCAGGAAGTGATCGGTCAGCCGACGACGCTCATACGGATGCGCACCGCCGCCACTGGCTTCGCCCACCACCGTGATGCGCTTCATGGCTTGCAGGTCGTACGCGAAAGCTTCCGCTGCGGAAAAGGTCTTGTGCGAAATGAGCACATAGACGGGTTTTGTGCCGCCGAATCGACGGCCAGGTACCCACACCGGTGTGGTTGCACGGGTAAGCAGATTGCTTGGGCGATCGTAGGTCGCGCTCATCTCGGCCGGTTTGTCCAGCAGATAAGCGGCCATCAGCATATCCATGCCGCTGTCGCCGCCGCCGTTATTGCGCAAATCGATGATCAGTACCTTGGACTGCGCCAGCAACGTCATGGCGGATTGCAGCATGTCGGCAGCCACGCGCGGCGGCGCGAACAAGCGCAGATCGAGATAGCCGATGTTGTCGTCGATACGCCGCACGCTTTCAAAGCCGTGATTGACCGCCGGACCCGCCCAGCTGTCATCGTCTTCTTCGTACTGATCGGCCGTTCCGGCATCAGGCAGTGGCACAAGTTGGGCGCTGTAGTTGATGCGGAAGTGCCCATCAGCGGAAAGCTTGCGCAGCTCCATCGTCAGCGCCTGGGCGAAGGCCTCAGGATCGCTGTCATGCTTGAACGCATCGGTCTTCGCCTCGCGGCGAATCGCATCGGCGACCTTGCGGCCCATGGCTGGATCAACGTATCGGGCCTGGATAATCTCCGCGGCTTGCTCGATCACTTCGCGCTGGCTGTCCGTCTTCATGACCGAAGCGTCGAGATCCGCAGCGACAACGCAGCAGGAACCGAGCGCCAATGACACAGCCAGCACGATATACCTGACGCGACAAGCCAAAGCACCGCAATTCTGTATTCCATGCGCCATGCAAATTCACCGTCGTAATCATCATCGGCAAGTCGACGGCAAAACTATATAAGCACTGTTACATATCTTCCACCCAACTAAAGGCACAGTAGCCGCGCATGCACCGCCGAGCCCCACGTCGGCGATGCTTCAGGAACAGCGCGAAGCACTGGGTCTCACGGATGTCTTAGACGTCGCCAGCCTTTTCGCGCTTTTTCAACGTTGCACTGGCAGACTGCAGCCGAGCAGAAAACGGCCGCCGCTCGAGTGCTTCGATCGCTTCGTGCAAGACCTGGGATAGCGGCACCGAAAGACTACGATCAAGGTCCACAGCCGCGATGAATGTCGCCGCCCAGCAGCGCTCGAGGGAGGCGACTTTGCGCTTCGCACTCGCAGTGAGGGAGACGATGCGCTCACGCCCGTCTCCGCCTTCACCGTATTTCACCCACTTCTGCGACACCATCTGCGATACCGTCTGGCTGACTGCGGAATGGGTAATGCCTGCGTGATCAGCGATGGTTCGGATCGACGCCGGGCCTGACACAAGCAGCGCGCGAATCACTGGCGTAAAGCGCGGCCTGTAATCCAGACCCTCCTCTCGATAGCCGTCTTCCACTGCGCCATCCAGGAGTTCTGTCAGGTGACGAAGCAATGTACCTAAAGATGCGGTTGGATCCTTCATCTCCAAAACATAGAAGCGCTGTTATATGGCGTCAAGCGAAAGACTCTTGCCAATCATTTCCACTACTCATACGCCCAGGCATGCCGGGCACTTTCCGCGACTGGCGATCTCGCCTGTTTCCTCGCCGATGCAGCGAACTGATCACGCTGCCTTCCCCATCACGGTGGTGATCTGTTCGTAGTGCCGCATCTCTAGAATGCGGCTCACCCAGGACTTGATGGTGGAGAAAACTGCTGGAAATCCCCGCTCCGTCGAAACCCCTACGTGCGCCGACCGGAACGCATCGCGGTACCGATGGCGACTGATCAGGGGGCCGTTCCGCCCTGATCACTAGACCGGCGGTGATCGCGTGTGCCCATGACGATCAGTTAGGTCGATCATGATCATCGTGCCGAACGGGGAGGGGCTGAGGAGCAACGTTCGGGACATGTCTGTGCTCTGGCGGTCGTTGACCGGGCGATCTTCAGCGCGGATATACAAGGAACTGATCCAACTTGCCATCAGGCGTGAAGTAGGTTGAAACGCCCACAGTCTTGTCCGCGCTCTTGATGCGGAAGAAACGATAGGCCAGTCCACCTCGATGGTCAGAGCGCGCCTCCACAATGCTCACTATATCGCCCATGGGCTTGAGCGATGCGGCGAAGTCGGCGATGACTTGTTCGCTGAAGTAGGCGCTCAACCCGTCGCTCATCATGCTGCGGTCGGGATGCCCGTCCTGCAACTGGGCGAACAGAGCGCGAACCTTGTTCAGCGCAAGAGGCGCAGCCGGGTCGACTGCCGGAGCAAACAACAGTGCCTCGATCTCCCCTGTAACCTTCTCGCTGGTAGCGCCGGTTCCGTTGGTGAGCACAACAATGGCCGTATCATCATTCGGGAAAACGGTGTTTTGCGAGCGAAAACCAGATGCTTCGCCGCCGTGGTCCCAACGCAAGCGTCCTTCGGGCGTCGTGCGCACAAACAGGCCTAGACCGTAGTTCGTGCCGGTGCCACCAGACAACAGATTCTCCTTCGAAATTTCCTGACGGGACATCTTGCTCAGGATGACATCGTGCAGAAGTGCGATATCCCACTGCGCCAAATCGCTCGCCGTCATCGCCAGATTACCGGCCGCCCATATCCAATACCTGCCTTCTGGGCGAGCCAGGTGCGGCGGCCCCAGCGCGGCCACCTCATAGCCTTGTGGATCGCATGCGTCCCAGGCCGTCGCACTGGTATCCACCACGGATCGCATGTCCAGCTTGTCGGTAATGCGGGTGCGGATGAAAGCGTCGAGCGACATTCCGCTGGCTTTCTCGATAATGCGACCAGCAATGGCATAGCCGGTGTTGCTGTATTCCCATCTCGAACCCGGCTCGAAGCTAAGCGGCCGCTTGCCCCAGTTCGCGAGAATTGCATCAACCGTCGTCGGCTTCGCCATAAATGGCGCCACATAATCGAGCGGGTAGTAATCAGGATAGCCAGCCGTGTGCGCAAGTAATTGCCGCACGGTAACGTCGCCGGCCCTGGTAAGGTCCGGCAGGAAGCGAGCCACTTTGTCATCAAGCGATACCTTGCCATCCTGTACCAGGAGTAGCATCGCTGCTGCCACGAACTGCTTGGTGTTCGAGCCAATCTTGTAGCGCATCCGCGTGGTGGCCTTGAGCCCCTGATCGATGCGTGCAACACCGTAAGCTTGTGCATAGGCCAGCTTGCCGTCTTTGACAATTGCAATCGACACGCTCGGCACCGATTTATCTTCTAACGCCTTCGCGACGATGGCATCGATAGAACGCACAGTGTCGGGTGCAAGTTGCGCTGAGGCACAGACCGGAAGCACGGCGGCAAATGCAAGGAGGTAGCGAATGACGATGGGGGAAGTTCGCACGTTTTCGTTCCAATCAACTTGAATTTGGCAGATGGGTTTGCCGGCTCTGTTCGAGCTCGGGATTTCGGTATGCCCTGGCCCATGCGTTAAGCCGGGCCATTGAACACGTCATGCTTTTCGGTACAACAGTAGTGAGCATCCGCGAAAGTCAACGCGCAGCCGATGCATTCCCCGTAAGCGGCGAGGCGCCGCGGATCAATAATGGTGTATTGCTCTACTAACACACTTGTGCCGGAAGACACAGTCAGCACTCTTGAGCCGGAGTCGGTTTAGGCTGACCGCCGTTCATGATCAGCGGTCGCCTTGTCGAATCGGTGATCATCAATGGCAGGTGTTGCTAACGCCAGCGACCTCTGTCGGTCCGCTGATCACAGCAAGCCGTTCCTCACTATCAGCTTCATCGGTGCACGCAAAAATCCTGCATGTGCCCTTCAACCGAATCCCACTCGATGCGCAGGATGTTGCAGGTCGCTTCATCGCGGGCGCACCGCTCAGGCACTCGATCGTCTGCTCGAAAACCTCAGTCGATCCGCTGCCAGACGGAGATCGGCACATCGCCGTTCGGGCGCGGCGCCACGCGGTAACTCAGCACCTTGTCCTTGAGCTCGTAGTGCCTGCTTTGCTCTTGCCCCTCCCAATTGGGAAAGGAAGCCCCCTGTATGTGGAAGACCAGAACGCCCTTGCCCGGCTCGATGCTGAGCGTGCCGAAGTGGGTGCTTGAGCCCATAACGGCAGCCTTGTATTCGCTCTCTGTTCCCTTCGCCTTGTCGCCCGAACTGAATTGAGGTCGTTCGGATTTGAAAATCTGCAGCGAGTAATGTCCCTGACTGTCGATCTGCAGCAGTCCTGTTGGCCTGGCACCAAAATCCGGCGCCCGCGAACCGTCGGGATGCTGCACGTCCGCTGCCACCAAGGTCCAGCTTCCAACCAGCAATGACACATCGGGTGCCGAGGCAGCGAAAGCAGTTGAAGTCCAGAGCGAACCTGCAGCGAAGAGCATGGCAAGGACATTGCGGGTACGCGCTGTGCGAACTTTCATGCGTTGAGCTTTCCTGTGCGTGAGCGGGCAATCAGCACTTGAGACGTGCCGGCGATGAGCCGTCAGATGGTAGGCTCCCTACATGCTTAAGAAAATTCGATAATTCAAAACTATTGCATCAGAAAAACGAAACCAATGTCGTTACCCAACCTTGATATGGATGCGATGCGAACGCTGGTTGCGATCCTGCAACTGGGTAGCTTGAGCCGCGCCGCAGCAAAGATTGGCCGTTCACAATCGGCCGTGAGCCAGCAGATGCGAAAGCTGGAAGGCCAAATAGGCCAGCCGCTGTTTCGCAAGCAAGGGCGTGTCGTGGTGCTGACGGAAACGGGGGAGTTGGTGCACTCCTATGCACGTCGCATCCTTGACCTCAACGACGAAGCCGTCAGCGCCGCCGCAGGCACATCGGTAGAAGGTGTGGTGCGCTTCGGCTTGCCTGGCGACTTCGCCGAAACGTGGCTGCCTGCAGCGCTAGGTCAATTCAAGAAAGCACACCCAGGGGTTCGAGTGGATGTCGAAGTAGAACGCAACGGCGTTTTGCTGGAGCGGCTGGATCGCGGCGAATTCGACCTCGTTCTGGCGATGGGCTACGGCAGTCGCCCCGATGCCAAGCGCCTGGCAACTCTGCCCATGACGTGGATTGGACCTGCGGGTTCGGATGCCGTCTTACGGCCCGACGCGCCCCTGGATCTGGCGCTCTACAACTCGCCTTGTTTCTTTCGCCGCGCGGGCATCGAGGCACTCGACAAAGCTTCCATTTCCTGGCGGCTGGCCTACGCCACGGCGAGCTTGCAGAGCCTTTGGGCCGGCGTGGCGGCCGGACTCGGCATTACGTTGAGAACAACGGCTGGCATACCGCCGTTTCTTGTACGACTCGACGAAAGACACGGCCTGCCACCCCTGCCGATCGTCGAGCTGTGCCTTCATTCCGGACAGAGCGAGTCGTCCCCGGCGTTGAGCCAACTTGAACGCGTAGTGATTGACAACGCCACCGGCAATCTGGGGTTGTAAGAGTGCACGTCCATGGCGATCGGCCCGATCGGTACGCATGCCGTGGCCAGCCGGACACCTTTTTCGCCTCCTCCCAGTACACTCGCCCGACAAGCTGTGGACCATCCATCGAGAGGAGAAGTGCATGTCGTTTCGATCTGCCTTGCCATGGTTTTCGCTGATGGCACTCGCGCACGTCGCGATCGCCGCCACGTCGCCGGATGCCATGCTGACATCCGCCCGCGCCCGTTTCGATGAGGCCACCCACCAATGCCAGGCTGACCACGGGCGACTGTGGGGCAAGTCGCTGTGCGGACCGATGCTGCTGGTGGTGCCGGCCACGCGGCAGGTGATCGCCAGCCAGGCGGATACACAGGGCAAGCTGCATGCCGAGGGCAGCGTGTTCGTCGGTCAGCTGCCGACGGAGGAGAACATCGCCAACACCTCGCTCACCTGGGCCGGCGTGCACTGGAGCGAGATGCTCTGGCCGCTGCCCGACGACGCGCAGGATCGACGCACGATGATGGCGCACGAATCCTTCCACCGCATCCAGGATAGCCTCGGCCTGCGTGCGGGCGATGGCGACAACGCACACATGGATACGCTCGAAGGCCGTTACACGATGCAACTGGAATGGCGTGCGCTGGACGCTGCGCTGGCGGCCAGCACCGACGCCGATCGCCGCGCACGCGTCGCCGATGCATTGGCCTTCCGCGCCGCTCGCTACGGGAGCTTCCCGACCGCCGCGCAGTCAGAGACCGTGCTCGAACGCAATGAAGGCCTAGCCGAATATACCGGCGTGATGGTGGGCAACAACAGCCCGACTGAGCGGTTGGCGGTAGTGCACAAGGACCTCACCATCCACACCCGCGACGCGGGCCTGACACGCTCGTTCGCCTATGCCACCGGGCCGGCGTACGGCCTGCTGCTGGATCGCTACCGTCCCGGCTGGCGCCACGACATCGTGCACGGCGGCTCGCCGGCATCGCTGCTGGCATCTGCGCTGCACGTCGACATGGCAGCTCGACCCGAGACGGAGCAACGGGCCGCCCGCTACGACGGCGCCGCGCTGATGGCGAGCGAACAAGCCCGTGCCGCCGAGCACGCCCGCAAGGTCGCCGCATACACGGCTCAACTCGTCACCGGACCGGTGATGCAGCTTCCGCTCAAGCACATGAAGGTGCAGTTCAACCCGAGCAACCTGCTGTCGCTGGGCGATGCAGGAACGGTGTACCCGACCATGCACATCAGCGACTCCTGGGGCATGATCGACGTGGCCGGCGGCGCGCTGCTGACGAGCGACTGGTCACTCCTGTCGGTGGCCGTGCCGCCAGGCCAGCTCCACGGCGACAAGTTGCACGGCCAAGGCTGGACCCTGCAGCTGGCACCTGGCTGGCAACCGGTGCCGGGCGCACGCGTAGGCGATTGGACGATACGAGAGGTTACCGGCAAGTAGGCGCTAGCCAATTCGCACAGGGAATGAGGTCAGGGTCATCTGCCCAACGCCATAAATGGAACTGAGCTGGTCCGGGTTTGACGGACACCTCGTACCTAGACGTTGTCCAGGAACGTCGCGGACGGCACGAAAAACAGCGTGCCGGTGACCGCTTTGCTGAAGTCCAGCAGGCGGTCGTAGTTGCCCGGCGGTCGACCGACGAACATGTTCTCGAGCATCTGCTCGATCCGGTCCGGGGATCGCGCGTAACCGATGAAGTAGGTGCCGAACTCGCCCTTGCCGGCATCGCCGAACGGCATGTTGTCGCGCACGATTTGCAGCTGCTCACCATCCTTCTCGATGTTGGTCAGCACGTTGTGCGCGTAGGGGGCTTTCGCAGCATCGGCCTGTTCGATATCCGAGAGCTTCGCTCTGCCGACGATGTTTTCCTGCTGCTCGACGGGCACCGTGTTCCATGCCTTCAGATCGTGGAAGTACTTCTGCACGATGACGTAACTTCCGCCGGCAAAGATGGGGTCTTCGTCACCGATGATCGCCGCGTCGATGGCATCCTGATCCACGGGATTCTCGGTGCCGTCGACAAAGCCGAGCAGATCGCGCTCGTCGAAGTACTTGAAGCCATGCACTTCGTCTGCCGTCGAGACGGCGTCACCGAGGCGGGACATGATCTGGGTCGCCAGCTCGAAGCACAGATCCATGCGCGTGGCACGGATATGGAAGAGCATGTCCCCCGGCGTGGAGACGGCGTGGTGCTGTCCCTTGATCTCGCGGAACGGATGCAGATCGCGGGGCCTCGGCTGCCCGAAAAGTCGGTCCCACGCGTCTGACCCGAAGGCCATGACACAGGACAGACGGCCATCAGGGTCGCGGAAACCTATGGCGCGCAAAAGAGACGCCAGGTCACCGCAAAGCGCCAGCACCGCCTCTGCATGTCGGGGTTCGGGGCTCAATGTCACCACGAGGAAAATGGCGGCGCTCGTTAGCTTGGCAACAACCGGTTGCGGAATGACGGAAGACACGACCCACCCCCTGTGAATTATTTTCCCCAGTATGCCTCCGGCTCGATGAAGTTCCAAAACAAGCTGGCAGATGTGGTGAACGCCGGATCAGGATCAGCGGATACCGCGTCGGCGGCGAGCAATCCACTTCAGCCAGGACGCCGAATGAAAGACACTCATCAGCACGTACATCAGGGTCATGCCGCTCAGCGGTGAGGCACCATGCGCGGATGAGCAGAACATGTCCATCGAGCCGCCGCCAAGGGCACCGCTCAGCAACGCCATGAGTGCGAACGTGGGCGCGGCCGCGAGGCCCAGCCAGTAGGCTGCGCGAAGGGATACCGCATCACCGCTTTGATGATCGATGGCAGCGCAGATACTTGCGCCGGCACGCACCTCGCTCACGTCATCTCTCCTGTCATGAAGCACCGTTGCGCTGTCAGCAAGACATGGCTCAACGCTGATCGTACTTGTCGTGGTGGCGCCACCACACGCCGTTCTCGTTGCGCCCCTTGGGCGCGCGATCGAGCCATTGATACATGCCCCAAAGGCCATCCAGTCCGCGCGCATAAGTGGAATACGTGTGGTAAACGACGCCGTCCTCCAGCACGAACGCGCTCATGCCCGGCATCTCGCGCAGGTATGTGGCAACGCCCGTCTCCGTCATGGCCGCCATCTGCCCGACGAAGCCATCCTCTCCGGCTTTCACAGCCGGCCTCACGTCCATCGGCTGGTAGTTGTAATTCACCGGACCATCGCGCAGTTGCTCCTCGGTGAACGCGACGTTGAAGTCGAAGTTGAACTCTCCATTGAGTGCTGACGCCCAAGGGAACGTCCAGTCCATCCGCTGCTTGAACGCCTGCAACTTCGCAAGCGGTGCCCGCGACACCGCTGAGAACATCACGTCGTGGTTCATCAGATGGACGGCGATGCCATTGAAGCCATCCGCGATCGACGAGCACGACGGACACCCTGCCTTGTAGTCGGGTCCGAACATGAAGTGATAGACAAGGAGCTGCGAGCGCCCCTTGAAGAGGTCTGTCAGCGAAGCGCTTCCATCGTCAGTCTCGAATCGATACGCCTTGTCGATCCGGACCCAGGGCAGCGTCTGCCGCTGCCGCGCCAGCTCGTCGCCGCGCCGTGTGAACTCTTTCTCGGCCTGGAGCAGCTCCAGTCGCGCTGCCAGCCACTCATCGCGTGTTCCGGTCTTGTCGTTGGTCATCGCTTCTCTCCTTCTCGAATTCAGGCTGCAACCGGTTCGTTGCGCGCGTAGTCGGCCATCTGGTCGCGCAAGGCAGCCTGGAAGGCCGACCGCGCCTCGCAACGCTTGACGTAGGCATCGAGCAATGGGAATCCGCCCACCAGATCCGTATGCCGGATGAACCTCAGCGCGGTTGTCATCGGAATGTCGGCCGCCGTGAAACGGCCAAGCAGATAATCGCGACCGTCGAGCCATTCGGAAAGCGCGGCCAATCGTGCCTTCACCTCATCCACCGCCCCGGCACGTCGCAGCTTTGTCCATTCTTCGCCCTGGTGCAGCTGATCCAGCACAAAAAGATTCCAGAGCGGCGGCTCGACGGTATTGAGCGCAGTAAACATCCAGGTGAGCGTTTCGGCATGCTGGTCGGCCAGCATGAGCGCTTCGCAATGTTCGGCAATGGCATAGATGATGGCACCCGACTCGATCAAGGTTCCGTCACTGGACTCGAGAACGGGCACCATCCCGAAAGGATGTTTGCGCCGATAGGCATCGGAGTTTCGCTCCTCGATGCCGATCCACCGGCTTTCATAGGCAAGCCCTGCTTCTTCGAGCGCCCAGCGCACACGCAGATCGCGCACTAGCCCTTGGGCAAAAGGCGGCACCCAGCTGAAGCCCCACACAGCGATCTTTTCCATGTCGTCTCTCCTCACATTCACGTCTAGTCGGTGCCGGTTATCGCCGGCGCGTTGGTTGGTGATCGTGAGATAGACTGCGACCGGGCCATCGAAGGGTGGGAGTGACAAGTGTGGCGGGATTCAACAAGACTCGCTGAAATGGGCTCGCACAAATGGACTCCCTGATCACGGCTGCGGCACGTGCGCTCGCGGCGGGTGACCCCCTCGGCGCGTTGAAGCGAGTCGCCTTGCGCGACGATGCGCCTGCGCTCGCACTGCGCGGCATCGCGATGGCCCAGCTCGGCGATTTCGCGCGGGCGAAGACGCTGTTGCGCCGCGCAGCGCGCGCCTTCGGCCCGCACGAGTCGATGGCCCGCGCACGCTGCGCCGTCGCCGAGGCCGAGATCGCGCTCGTCTCGCGCGACCTCGGTGAGCCCACGAAGGCGCTCGATACCGCGCGGGCCACGCTGGAAGCCCATGGTGATCGTGCGAACGCCGCGTATGCACGCTACCTTCAGGCCCGACGCCTGCTGCTGATCGGACGCCTCGACGACGCCGAGCGCACACTCGCCAAACTCGACCCGGCTGCGTTGCCGGCCGCGTCGCGGGCTTCCTGCGAGCTGGTCGTCGCGGGCATTGCGATACGTCGTCTGCACACGGCGGCGGCGCGCGCGGCACTGGTCCGAGCCGATCATGCGGCACACCAGGCTGGCATTCCGGCGCTGACGGCGGAAGTCCAAACCGCCTTCCTCGCGCTGGATCTTCCCGCCGCGCGCCTGATCGCCCACGGCGCTGAGCGACTCCTTCAGCTCGACGAGGTCGAGGCGTGGCTGGCCTCCACGGCGCTAGTCGTGGACGCGTGCCGTTATGTCGTGCGCGATGCGCATTCGACGATCTCGTTGGAGCGGCGCCCGGTGTTGTTCGCGCTTGCGCGGATCTTGGGTGAAGCGTGGCCCGGCGACGTGCCAAGGGCCACGCTGATCGCACGGGCGTTCCGCACCAGGCACGCCGACGAGTCGCATCGCGCGCGGTTGCGGGTCGAAGTCGGGCGCCTGCGCACGCTGCTTCGAACGGTAGCCGACATCAACGCGACGAAGCACGGCTTCGCGCTGACGCCGCATCACGCAAGCGAGGTCGTCGTGCTGGCCCGGCCCGTCGACGACGCGCATGCGGCGGTGCTTGCTCTCCTCGCCGACGGAGAATCATGGTCGAGCTCGGCACTGGCGTTGGCGCTAGGCACCAGCCAGCGTAGTGTGCAGCGGGCACTCGATGCGCTGGCGGCTGTACACAAAGTGGACTCGTTCGGTCGCGGCCGGGCGCGCCGCTGGATGACCCCGCCCATGCCGGGATTCCCGACAAGCTTGTTACTCCCGACACCCTTCCCCGGCAACTAGGATGGATGCATGAAACGATCAAACGCCGAAATCATCAGTGAGTACGGTCCCTTTCCGGGTGTCGACAGCGTGGGTGGCGTCACCTACGACGGTGAGCGCGTCTGGTTTGCCGGCGGCGACACGCTGGCCGCGTTCGATCCGGCGAACGGAGAAACGCTGCACACCATCGACATCTCCGCGCACGCGGGTACGGCCTTCGACGGCCGCCATCTGTTCCAGATCGCCGAGAGCTGCATCCATAAGATCGATCCGATGACCGGCCGCGTGCTCGCCACCATCCCGGCGCCGGGTGGTGGTGGCGACTCCGGACTCGCGTGGGCCGAGGGCACGCTCTGGGTCGGACAATACCGCGACCGCAAGATCCATCAGGTCGACCCCGAAACCGGGGCGATTCTTCGCACCATCGCGAGCGACCGTTTCGTCACCGGCGTCACCTGGGTCGACGGCGAGCTCTGGCACGGCACCTGGGAAGGCGACGAAAGCGATGTGCGACACATCGACCCCGCTACCGGAGAAGTGCTCGAGAGCCTGCAGATGCCGCCCGGTGTCGGCGTGTCGGGACTCGAGTCCGATGGCGGCGACCGGTTCTTCTGCGGCGGCGGCGGCAGCGGCAAGATCACTGCCATACGCCGGCCCAAAAGCCGGGCCAGCGTCTGAAGTTCCCCCGTGCTAAAGGATCACAGACGTTCTATAGCGTCGGTGTTTCTGGGCCGATCCTGTTTCGCCTGTTTTCGCAGATGGATTGTTTGTCGACTTTCGCCGCAGCCATTCGTCATACGGAATGAGGACTGATCCTCTGCAACGGAAACCGTCATGGCTGCCAACACTCTTCGTCTCCACCGCGTGCTACGCGCTCCGCCCGAACGGGTCTACCGCGCCTTCCTCGATGCCGATGCGATTGCCAAGTGGCTTCCGCCGAACGGCTTTACTTGCAAGGTGCACCAGCTCGACGCACGGGTCGGCGGCAGCTACCGGATGACATTCACCAACTTCTCCACCGGCAACGGCCACAGCTTCGGCGGCACATACCGGGAGCTCGTGCCGGGCGAACGCATCCAGTACAACCATCGCTTCGAGGACCCCAACTTGCCCGGCGAGATGACCACGACCATCACCCTCCGCGCTATCTCCTGCGGCACCGAATTGCAGGTGGTGCAGGAAGGCCTGCCGGAGATGATCCCGGTCGAGTTGTGCTACATGGGCTGGCAGGAATCGCTGGTGCTGCTCGGCAAATTGGTCGAAGTCGAAATCCCGGATTGACTGGCGTTACCACAACCGACTGACGCGGCTTGCCGCCAACAGCCGCTTGCCGTCGCGACGGATCAGCTTGTTATGTGGCGAAACGCTGCGGCAAACGGTTCGCCGCCGGCGCGTATGCCAACCAGAAGCGAAAAAGGGGCGGTTCGTTTACTGATCGTAGTAAATGAACCTGACCCCTTTGTTTCCTATGGTCTCTAAGCCTTGGCTTTCGAGGCGCCGCCCCATAGCGATCCCGGATTGACGCGCTCGGGATAGAGCGCAAGCATTTCTTCGTAGAGTTCGGGTGCCGTTGTCGTCGACTCGTCCAGGCGGTTGAAATCGTGGAGATATTGGCGCGTCTCCTGGATATGCCTCAGGTCGCTATCGGGTTCGAGCACGCCGTGCCCGGCAATCACCGCGCGCGGCTTCAGCGTCTCGATTTTATCGAGCGCGGCCAGCCAGTCGAGGCGGCCTTGCTTGTTCGACTCTCCCAGGTAGAGATGGGCACCGTTATAGACGGCATCCCCGGAGATGACTAGATCGATGGACGGAACATGCAGGCATGTTGAATGATCAGTATCGGTATGCCCGATATCCACCACCACAACCTTGTGTCCTTCCAGTTCGAACTCTTTGCTTTCCAGTACATCGGCGGCGATCAACTCTTTCGGAAGCTGTCCCGGCCAGAGTCGTTCCCAGATGTTCTTTACGACGTCCGGGGCGATCGTGGCATGCATGGCCTCGACCACTTGGGGCGGTGCAATGGCCCTTGCACCGGGGAAGCGATCCAACAGCTGCTTCAGGCCGGCGAAATGGTCGGGATGGGCATGCGTGATGTAGATCATGGCCAGGTTTTTTCCGCTGGCGGAGATCCAGTCGGCCAGCTCCCGATTCTGTTCACCGGAAAGAAATGTATCCACCAGCATGGCGTCCCGCTCGCCGTAGAGCAGGGTCACCGTATTGGTTATCCAAACGAGCGATGGGTCGCCCGGCGGCGGTGCGCGATGCGGGTCGCTATTGCGCTTCTTGACCAGTAGTTTCCACTGTAACGGCGCGCTCGGTTTCGTGGCTTCAGTCATTGCAATACCCTCGTGAGCCGATACAGCTTCAAACATAAACAGCCTGATCGTACAGCGGCCACTGTTCCATCGTTATGACGTCTGGCCATCAGGAACCTCACGGATGCGAAACGTTTCGTTTCCGGACTGCCCGCCACGACTTTCGAGGCGGGTGGGCGATAAGAAAATGAGAATGGCTGGCTTAGGCTAGATGCCGTAACGTCCGCTTCCGGCGACGGTTTCAACCGGTCGATGCGACACACTGAAGACTGCGTACGGATCAGCCACCGTACTGCTTCGGGATCGGCAGGTCGGGACGCTCGCCCTGCCAGTAGATGGTTACCACCCACCAACGATGGCCGTCGAACAGCAACTGGAAGCTGTTGATACCGCGCTGGAATGGCTTGGCATCGACTGCTGCATGACGCGATTCGTAGGTGCTGAACACCTGGGCGATGTCGCCATAACGCTCCAGCGTGCGGTGCGACTCGCGCTCGAAAAACCCATCCTTCTGCATGAGAGGTTCGGCCAGGCGAACGTAGTCCTCCACGCTCATGACATGGGCCTCGTTGACGCCGTCCTTGCCGGCATGCACGGAAATCAGCCGAGCGCCCGGAACGAACAACGAACGCATGCGATTCCAATCGCGCTTCTGGCCCTTGGCGCCCGAGATCACGTCGTAAACCGCCTTCATGATCGCGTCCATCGAGGACACATCCGCAGGCCGTGCGGACGGTGTTGCGGGCGCGATCGAGGCGACTGGACTGGATGCCGGAGCACTCTGCGCGGCGACTGGCTGCAGCGATGACACTGCGAGCACCAGCGCGCAGGGCAGCAGCAGCGTACGGAACGAGGTAAGACCCATGGTGTGCTCTCCGCTTTCTTGGGATGAAGACCGTGCCGAATGTTGTATGCGATTTTGCATGACACCCAGCGGGCTGGCGAGGATCGATCGCCCTGACGAACTGCGGATCGAATACACGTGTCTTGCTGACGATCACACGGCAGTGGTTTGCGCCAAGCTGGCGGCATTCGCCTGACACGGCCATGACCTCACAGGTTATTGAGCGCCTGCGGCCGGCGATACATCCTTCGTGCTTCTCGAACAGTCAGGATAGTCACGATGAACAAGCGTTCCATAGCGGTATGCGGATGGGTGCTGGCGATCGCCATGTCGATCGCCACCGGATCGTCCATTGCCGGGGCCGGAACTTCGGCAGCAACGCCGCACATAGGCCAGCAGTACGCGCAGCTCGCCACCCTGTCCGGGCATTGGGCCGTGCGGCAATCGATGTGGACCAGTCCGAAGACAACCCCTGTCATCGATCATGGCACCGCCACCTATACGATGGTGCTCGGCGGCCATCACCTGAGGCAGGATCTCCGCATCGCGTCGAGCAAGCTCTTCGAAGGCCTGGGTTACATCGGTTACGACGACGCCACCGGCAAGTATTACAGCAGCTGGATGGACACCAATTTCTCCGGAATGGTCCTCGCGCACGGCGACTACGACGCGGCGAGTCGAACCTACACCTTTACCGGTGAGATGGCCGGCAAAGGTGGCACACCAGTCCCGGTGCGCGAAGTCATGCGCATCGCCGACAGCGGTCACTTCGTCTACGAATACTACGAGACCCGCGACGGCAAGGAAGCCCTCGCCATCAGCCTGCAATACACGCGGGTGGACTGAAGATAGTCAGTTTTCGGGACACCTCAGCACCCATGCCTGGCGCCGCATCGGACGGGAAGCCGGCATCCACCGAAACCGGGGCAGAGTGTAGTTTTCACTGACCACTCTGCCCCGCGTTGGAGGTCGACGGCACCACGGCTTCATGTCGATTCCGCACGCACTGGTTCGTCGCATGAAAGAAGGTGACCATACCGGTTCCCGCCGAGGAGACAGCCATGTCCTACATCGATGGTTTCGTAATCGCCGTACCCGACGCCAACCGCGAGCAGTTCATCAAGCACGCCAAAACCTTTGACGCCATTTTTCTGGAGTACGGCGCCACGCGCGTGACCGAGTGCTGGGGCGACAACGTGCCCGAAGGTACGCTCACCGACTTCCGCCGCGCCGTGCAGGCAGAGAAAGACGAGTCCGTGGTGTTCTCGTGGGTGGAATGGCCCGACAAGGCCACCCATGACGCCGGCATGGAGAAATTCATGAAGGACCCACGCATGGCGGCAGCCAGCGACATGCCCTTCGACGGCAAGCGCATGATCTTCGGCGGCTTCGTGCCGGTGGTCAGTCTGTCGGCGTAGCCCAAACTGGAGTCAGGACACCCAAAGATCCGCTGCGCATGACATGAACATCCTCATCTTTGCGCGGGCCATCTCACTGTGACCACTTTGTTGCCAGTAACGGGCGAATCGGCTCGAACTGCTCGGGGCTGATATCACTCGTATAGCGTTTTTTCATCGCGCCATTGTCGGCCACTTGGCAGGCAAAGATCGTGGACAGGCTCTAAGCGCGAGCTTGCGGCCCGATGGGGTGCGAGGCCTTCGCACGGAAACGCCCCGGTCTTCACCGGGGCGTGCCGTTTTCTAGATGGCTCGGGCGGAGCAGCCGAAATATTCCGGCTATGCGCCGTTGCCGATCACGCTAGTTCCAGGGATTGGCAGGCTGGTCGTTGATCGCCGTCCAGAACCGCGTGGTGCCGGCAGGGATCGCGCCGTAGCCCCAATAGCTCCAGCCGCCGCCTCCGTCGTGGAACTCCGCCATCCGCCAGCCGCTGCCGAAGGTGGTGGAGCACTTGCCGTCCGCCACCGCGCGGCTGGTCAGTAGCGATCCCTGTAACGCCCCGGTGAACGCCAAATTGCCGCTTGCCCAGCCATCGGAGGAATCGGTGGTGATGCCCGCAGGAAGCGCGCTTCCGGTCACGTCGATGCACAGGATGGGCAAAGACGCGCTGGGAGACGTATCCCCGTTGTACGGATTGGTGGTGGTGTCGCGCCCGACATGAATCACCGTGGATGTTCTCCCCGTCCAGGTCATCGCTTTTCCAGTCGTCGTATTCCACGGGTTGGCCGGCTGGTCGTTGATGGCGACCCAGAAACGGCCCAGCCCACCGGGAGTCTTGCCGTAGCTCCAATAACTCCAGCCGCCGCCACCATCATGGAACTCGGCCATGCGCCAGCCGCTGCCGAAGGCACTGGCGCACCTGCCATCCGCCACCGCCCGGCTGGTCAGCTGCGATCCCGGCGTCGCCCCAGTGAACGCGACCGTACCGCCCGTCCAGCCATCGTAGTAATCGGTGGTGATGCCATAGGGCAGCGCGCTGCTGCCAACGCTGACGCACATGATGGGCAGCGCCGTACCTGTCGCGGTATCTCCACTGTAGGGATTGGTGGTGCTGTCGTTGCCTACATGGACCAGGGCCGCCGTGTTGGCCGGAAAGAAGCTGGTCCAGGTCATGCCCAGATGGGTAGCGCTGCCGGATCCGCCCGAAATGAAGCCCGGATTGGCGGCGATGAAAGCCTTGGCGGCCTGGATGTCGAAGCTGCCCCAACCCGTCGCATCGTCGCGCCCCGCGGCGGCCGCGTAATGGCCGTTGCCGCCGGTCGTCACGTCGTGGAAAGGAAACGTGCTGGCATAGGCGTACAGCGATGGCGGGGCGAAACCCAGCGCATTGCTGTTGGCCGTCTCCAGCCGCGCCCAGGCACCGACGAACAACGGCGAGGCAAGGCTGGTGCCGCCATTGGTGTAGTAGCCCGACGCGGTAATTCCCGACCCGGAGCTGGCCGTGAAGTAGGCGACGATCGGCGTATTCGTCCAGTCCGCGTCGAAGGCGAGATCCGGCAATTGGCGATAGGAACCAGACAGCGAACTCTGCCAGGTGGGCTTGGCTTCATGCGCGCTGATGCCGCCACCGCTGTACGCCCAGGACGACTCGGAGATGTAGCTGTCCGCGGTGCTGGTGTTCAAGGTCGTGCCGCCAACCGTCACGACATAGGGCGAAGAAGCCGGATACCCGACGCCCAGGGTGGTGCCGTAGCTGCCGTTGGTGGAAGCACCGCAGGCATAGGCGCCGTTGTCGCCACTGGCCGCGGAAAAGGTCTGGCCCTGGGCGACGCCCAGCTGAAATGTGGAGTCCGCCCAGCCGGTGCTGGAGTCTTCGCAGCCGGGCCAGCCCCACGACATGTTGATGACCTTGGCTGTGTTGTCGCTGATCACGCGATTGATCGTCTGCAACATCAGGCCCTGGTCTTCGGCGCCGCCCGCCGTGTAGAAGATCAGCTTCTGCACGCCGCCGCTGATGCCGACGATGGCCTGCGCATCCATGCCCCACTCGCCCTGGCCGGAATCGTCGCCATTGTCGCCGCCGAGGATCACCACTTGGGTCGGCACGGCGGCAAGGCCCTGGCCGCTCTCCATCTGCGCCAGGTCGTTGACCGAATTGGTCATGCTGCCCCAGCCAATAAGGGCTGCGGTCGTATTGGTCGCGGCGGGTGCGCTGCCCGCGTCGTACACGGTGGCGAATTCCTGGGGATAGTAGCCGTGCGCATTGGGATTGCCGTCGGGGCTGGTGACGATGTGGTAGCCCGGGCGCGGGTTCGAAGTCGCTACAGGCTGCATCCGGCCATGCCAGGACAATGTCTGCGCATGATCGAGCGTTTGCAGGCCAAGTACGCGGTCGACCGTATCGCTCAGCGCGGTGGGCACTTGTACATCGAGGATGTTGGCGATGCCGTTGCGTCCATCGCGACTGAAGTGGCCGATCTGCGTGCGAAACGCCGAGCGTGCATTGCCGACGGTGCCGTCTGCACTGACCAGCATGCGGTTAGCCGCGATCCTGACGTTCGTGTAGCCCTGTTGCCGCAGGTAGTCCGCCACCGCCTGGGCCTGTTGCTCGGTCGGCGCAAATGTGGCGGTGGTTTGCGTACTGTTGAGGAACTGGTGATAAGCCGGACTGCCCGGGCGATGCAGCTCGCGGACGAAGCTGTCCAGCACGTCCTGGTTGCGCAATTTCAGTGTCACCGTGATCGACGCCGGCTCCTGGTCTGCCGCCAGGCCGCTGAAGGCGGCATTGCCGGTCACGGCGACGCGTGTATGCGTCGTCGCCCATGCGGCAGTGTTCGGGGTCTGCGCCGACACTTCGTACGTCACGGCTTGCGCACCGAGTGCAAGCATCAACGCGACTGCCAGCCGCGATCGTACCGAAGCGAGCGGCAAGGTATGTTTTAATCTATTCATGGTCAAATACTCCCTTATTTGCTATTTGCGAATAATCGGATATGGCGACATTGCGTCGCCCACTTATTGCCATCGAATTGCAATCGAACATCGCTCACGGCAACGATTTTCCGTATGAGAGACCGATGTTCTCGCCGAACGGATGCACACCCAGCAGCTGGATGTCCTGATCGACCTTGACCAGCTTCTTGTATTCGTCTTCCGGTGTGACCGATTGTGCGTGGCACAGCGCCCCGAACGAGCACAGCAGCACTGACGACAGGCAGATCCCTTGCCAAACACGCATCAATGTTCCCCTTTACCTGGCGTTGCGCTCAGGCCTGAGTCAGAGATTCCGACTCAAGTGGAACTGTTGTCAACGGGCAAGTTCTTGCGGGCTGTCTAAGGCCGGAACTAGAGCGTATGCGGTAGTGCTGACCACGACCGGAACACTGATCGCGGTCGATCAGAACCGATGATCAACTTGACCAGTGTGCGCACCACGCGCGTGATGGAGTGCTGGGCGACAACGTGCGCGAAGGCAAGCTCACCGATTTCCGTCGCGCCATGCAGGCCAATGACGATACAGCCAAAGGCTCGCTGTGCATGAAAAGTACGCATTGCCCCCTGTTTTCGCAGACCCCTCTTTTCGCGCAACCTACCCGGCAAATGCCTTGACGATGTAGTCGGTGTCACGCCGTAGCAGGGTTTCATTGAAACCCAGTTCCAGCTTTCCTGCTTCGACATCCTGGATGAGGATGTTCGCCTTGTGCAGACGCTCTTTCAGACCGGCCTGCTTATTGGCGGCGATCTGCAAAAAGTGAATATTGGTGCCGTGTTCCACGCGCTGAATCGTGAATCCTTCGACAGCCGATAACTTTTCAAGCAGTCGATCACCTGCTGCGCGAACACGTGCAAAGCGCTGTTCAAAACCGTCGAGCGCACCTAGCGCCATTAGCGCAGGCTCCCAACCGTGATATATCGTGCCGCCGAAAAGGTGACGGGTCTCGCGCGCCTTGGCAATCGTCGCCTTGGTACCAGCGAGAATCGCGCCATAAGGCGCGCCCAGATATTTGTATAGCGACACATAGACCGTATCGAACAGCGCACTGTATTTGCTGATCGAAAAACCCTCTGCCCCGCTGTTGAGCAGCAGACGAGCGCCATCCAGATGCATGCCAATGCCTTTGGACCGCGCCAGTGCCGAGATCTTCGACACCAGCTCGTAAGGCAGCATGGCGCCATCGGCACGGCGCACCGGACTCTCCAGCGAAATAGCCCCCACCGACAGTGGATAGGCCCCCTTTTCGGTAAGCGTGACGGCCGCCTCGACTTCCTCGAAACTCGGTGAAGCCCGGCCCGGCGCCAACGGCAACAGATTGATATTGCTAAGCGTCGTTACCGCGTCGCTCTCATCCCGGTACACATGGCTTTCCTGTTGCACCAGCGCCCGTCGATGCTCACCGCACAACAAGCGCAAGGCCACTTGATTGGCTAGCGTGCCGGTTGGCATAAATGCCGCATCTTCTTTACCCAGCAAGGTGGCGAAGCGCTGTTCGAGATCACCGACCGCGCCGCCCTTCAAGTACGCATCGCTGGATTTGTCGCGCTGATCTAAAAGCTGATCGACCCTGGCGATGATGTCCCGGTTGTAGCGCGGCATGTAATCGCCGGCCAGCACCACCGCATTGTTGATGTGATCGGGGTCCTGCGGGCTCTTGGGCGCGGCGAAGGCAGCCGGTGCAAACAAGGTCGCCCCTGATAACAAACCCGTAGCAGCACCTGCCGAGAGAGACGAGCGGAGAAAGTCGCGACGATCCATGGTTATCGTTCCTGCCAAGGTGAGCGCACGGTCAGGCGGCGGTGGGCCGATCATAGCGACGCGTGGCCTATCGGCTATCGGTCAAAGGTCACAGTAGGCCAGAACAGGAAAGGGATGCCCGCGCAACCACCGCTCGGAAATAAGGGGACGGCGGAAATTAAGGAGTCAGAGACATTGTCTAGTCCTTGGAAATGTCTCTGAAGCATCCCTAGGCAGCCGCAGGCAAGAGCCGAGCGTGCGGAAGACTGCCCATGCCAAGCAACGTGGCTTCGACCGCTTCATCCATCGGCGTATGCGGCTCGTGCCCCAACACGGCAGTCAACTTCATGTTGTCCATCCGCAGAGGAATGCGCCACAGGTAGCGCATCTCGCGCATCTCCCGGAAGGTCACGACAAAGGGCGAGAGCAGCGTCAGCAGCCACCAGGGGAAAGCGACAACATGCGGCTCGTTCCCCGTGCGGCGAGCCACCACGCGACGGATCGCTGCGCTCATCTGTGTTCCGTCTGCATCCCAGTGACCGGCCATGTGGAAGCTGGCGAAGGCATCCAGCATCTCGCGGCGTTCCAACAGCTCGACCATGGTGCGTGCGACGTCCGGCAAATAAGACCATTGGTGGCCGACGCCGCGCCCACCAGGGTAGCTCACCGTCTTGACCGGCTTTGCAGGCTTCACGAGCCCCTGCGAAAACCAGCTGCTGTTGCCCACTTTCGGGCCAAAGAAATCGCCGGCCCGGACGATCAGCACGCGCGCACCGCTGCGACTCGCGTCGAGCAGATGCTGCTCCATCTCCACCCGAATGGCTCCCTTGCGGGTTACCGGGTGTTGCGGCGAGTTTTCGGTCAGTACCGGAAAGGCATCCGGGCCGTAGTTGTAGATCGTGCCGGGAAGCACGATCGTCGCGCCCTGGGCGATGGCGGCGGCGATGGTGTTGTCCAGCATCGGCAGCACGAGTTCCGACCATCGGCGATAGCCGGGCGGATTGACCGCATGAACGATGACCGCGCAGCCCTTCGCAGCTTCCAGCACGTCCTGCCGGTTCAGCGCGTCGCCGGACAGCCAGGTGATGCCGTCCTTGCGTTCGACCGACTTTGCCGCGCCGCGTTTCAGTGCCCGTACCTGCCAACCCGCATCGCGCAGCTGACGCGCAACTTCTCCGCCGATGCCACCGGTGGCGCCAAGCACCAAAGCGTTGTTGTTTGTTGCCATGACCTTGACCTCACTGTGTTGTCGATGGGGGAATTCTGGGTCGTGAACTGTTCTTATGGAATTGCCGAACATGAGCTATCTGCTATACATTTATGTATGACATCGACGATCGGCTGGGAGCTCTATCGTTCCTTCCTTGGAGTGCTCAAGGAGGGCTCGCTGTCCGGTGCCGCACGCGCACTGGGCATTACACAGCCCACCGCAGGACGGCACATTGCCGCACTGGAAGAAGCCTTGGGCGTCGTGCTGTTTACGCGCTCACAAGTGGGCCTGATGCCCACCGAGGTTGCGTTGGCACTGCGCTCGTATGCAGAGGCGATGGAGAGCACCGCCGCATCGCTGGAGCGCACCGCCACAAGTCAGGGCGAAGGCGTGCGGGGCGTGGTTCGCGTGTCGGCCAGTGACGTGATCGGCGTGGAGGTATTGCCTCCTGTCGTTGCGCAACTGCGTGACCGGCATCCCGATCTGAAGGTCGAGCTCGTATTGACCGATCGCATGCAGGATCTGCTGCGACGCGAAGCGGACATCGCCGTGCGCATGATCCGCCCAGATCAAGAGCAGCTTGTGGCGCGGCGCGTCGGACAGATTGAACTCGGCTTGCATGCACGCAAGGACTACCTGAGTCGCCGTGGCGAGCCACGCACTATCGGTGACCTGGCAAGTCATTCGGTCATCGGCTATGACCAGCCATCGATCTTTGTCCGCAAGTCCGAAAAGTTAGTAACGTTTTTCGGCCGTGACATTTTCTCATTGCGCACCGACAACAATCTCGCGCAGCTGGCCTTGATCCGCTGCGGTGCGGGCATCGGCGTCTGTCAGGTACCGATCGCCAAGCGGGATGACTCCCTGAAGCGCGTCATGGCAAAGGAGTTTTCACTTCGCCTCGAGACCTGGGTCACCATGCATGAGGACCTGCGCAACAGTCCCCGTTGTCGCGCCACCTTTGACGCTTTGGTCGAGGGGTTGCAGCAATATGCTGCTTAGGGCTTTCGCTCGCGGTCACAGCAAATATGACTCGAGCTGCGCTTCGAAATAACGGACTTCGACCCGGTTACGGCCGACCCTGTTACCACCATTACCCACCATGACTTGTGACACTCGATTGCATCGACAGTACGCGGCATGGTCGCATCTTCATGCCTCATCACATGATCAGAGGCATTGCGCGCGACGCCACGCAGCCCGGGAAACGTCATGCAGGGAAAGATTCGGATCATCGCAGCGCTATGCGCGCTGACCGTGCTGGGTAGTACGCACGCGACCAAGCTCGACGACGGCACCCAACTGCTCACGCAGGTGACTCACAGCTATCCCTCGTTGCGCTACGTGGATCGCTACCGTCACGACTTTCCTGACGAGATCCAGAGCCAGGCTTTCTGGTCAGCTGAGCACACCCCTCCTCTCCTTCCGGACGCCAACGCACTCACCCGCGCGCTGGCTGCGCTGCAAGATCAGCACGTCGCGCTGGTCGGCGCGAAGGCGGGTAAATCCGAAACCTTGGGCATGCTGTTCCGCACTGCCAGCGACGGCAGCGTGATCGTCTGGCGCGTATTCGATACCACCGCCAGAAACGCGCCAGTCTCCGAGGGCGATCAAGTGCTGACTATCGATGGCCAGAACGCCCAAGCGTGGCTGCAACACGCAGCGACGCTGACCTTCGGTGGCCAGCGCCGCGGCCGTTACGCGGAAGCAGCCACGGAGCTCGGGCTCGCCACGCCGGTGGTCCATCGCGTTACCGGACTCAGCAACACAGTCACCCTGCGCTTGCAGAGTGCCAGGGGCCAAGCGAAGACCGTCACGCTGCACTACAAGCCCGTGGATGCGGAACTGGCCAAGTCGATGACTGCCGCGATCAACCGCGCCGACCTGCCGAAGCACTTCACGGCCGCAGGTCTGCGCATCGGCACGCTGCGCATGGGTGCGTTCGCGCCGCAATACGACGACGCCTTCGTGGCTGCTGCCGATGCTGCCAGCAAACAACCCGGTGCCAGCGACGACACCGCCATGCTTGCCGGCTACTGCGCCGTGGTGCGCAACGTCATCCGCGAAACCGATACCGCCGCTCGCGATGCGGACGTACTGGTGCTGGACCTGCGCGGCAATCTCGGTGGCTTCGACCGCGAAGCGTGGTTGCTGGCCGATGCGCTCGGCACCCGCCCCTCGCTCGCCACACTCGATCTGTTCGCCGGCACCAGCGCCGGCACCGTGCAACTCGCGAAGGAACACACCGATCCGAGCTGCGGCCACGTTGCCACCCATGTGCCGCTAGTCGTGCTGACCGACGCCGGCACACGCTCGGCGGGAGAATTCATGGCGAGCTGGTTATGGGCCTCGGGCGCCACGGTGGTCGGCGAGAGCACCGTGGGCGCCGGCGGCGGCTTCGAGTTCAACGGTGAACCGGGCACTCCACTGCCCGGCTCCGGCTATGCCATACGGCTCAGCGGCAATTTCTCCGTGTTCGACCCTGCCGGCACGCTCACCGAGGGCGAGCACGCCGAAGGCACGCTGATCGACATGCTGGCGCAGGATCACTTCGCGCCCAGCCGGACGCACCCTTTCGCCATCCAGTCCGTGGGCTTGCGCCCGGACCTTTCGCTCATCACCAAGCTCGCCGACCTGCGCGATGGCGGCCAGGGCAGTCTCGGCAAAGTACTCGTGCAACTGAAAGTGAAGCGCCGGCTCTGACCCAGACATTCGGTAAGTGGCGCTGACCCAGATATTGAACGGCTCGCCGCTGGTGCGTATGCGGGCCCGGCAGGCAGGAAGCAAAAGAGGTGGGTTCGTTTATCGATCGTAGTAAATGAATCTGCCCCCTTTGTTTTTCAAAGGCCTGCTGTCCATTGGAGAAAATATCTCTGAGATGGTCTGGATTTGGCGGACACCTTTGAACGGCGATCAATACTGGCCGTAGCGCCCGCGCACGGAGGCCCGCAGTTTCGCCGGGTCGTAACCGACGCCGTCCTTGAACACGGTGATCATGTCCTCGATCGCTTCTATATGTGTGGAAGGGTCGCCGCGCACCAACACCAGATCGGCATCCTTGCCCGGTGCGATCGAGCCGATGCGCTGCGCAAGGCCCTCGTAGGTGGCGCCGTTCAATGTGCCGATCCGGATCGCCTGGGTCGGCGTGAAGCCCGCTTCCACCAGCAGCTCGATTTCCCGCTGATCGCCGAAACCGGGGATCACCTCGCCGCCGCCGGTCGGGTCGGGGCCGGCCAGCAGCAGGCCGCCGGCCGCAACGAAGGCGCGCTCCAATCCGAGTTCGTGCGCCCACATGGTGGCGCCGGGCGCCTTCTTCGCGGCCGTGCGACTGGCGTACAGCTTGCGGATGTAGAAGTAATCCGTGCGCGCGGCCGGACTCAGAACGTCCAGTTGCTTCGGTCCGAGCGGACGCCAGGTCGGCGACGACGGCTCGAACACCGGCAAGGTCGAGGTCACCGCGACGTGGTGCTCGACCAGCAGCTTGATCAGCTTTCCGGCCGCGTCGCCATCGGGCACCATCGCCGCCAATGTCTCGTCGCCTTCGCTTTTCGTGCAGACGTCCGCGCGCTTGCCGCTGTCGAGCTGGGTGTTGACCATGAACCCGTGTTCCAGGTCGTCGATGCCCGCCGCGACCGCCTCCGGATAGGTCACCGCGCACAAGTGTCCGGTGATCTTGAGCCCGCGCTTGTGCGCCTCGTCGGCTGCGGCGGCCAGCTCGGCGCGGGTGAGGTTCATGTAGGCCTTGAACGAGGTGACCCCGACGTCGGCCCAGTAATCCACCGTCCGCCGCGTTTCGGCGGCATCCTTCAACTGATGCATTTGCACGAACGGACTGTCGGCTCCTTCCAGGTACGGTCCGGTCACGTCCATGTGCGGGCCGGGCAGCACGCCCGCGTCGATCTGCTGCTTGAGGTTCAGATCGGTGTACGGCTCGACGCTGCCGGTGGTGCGCAAAGTCGTCACGCCTGCGGCCAGGTACAGGCGCGGCGAGGAGAACGCCATTTCCGGCACGATCAACGGCGGCTCCGAATGCCCGTGCTCGTCGAGGTTGGGTCGGGCAACGTAGTACTGGTGATCGTGCATGCCGACGAGACCAGGCAGCACGCTGTCACCGCTGGCGTCGATCACCCGGTAACCGGCCGGCACCGCGTCGGACGCCGCCTGCACCGCGGCGATACGGCCGTGGTCGATCAGCACCGTGCGATCCTCGACCGCCGGCGCACCGGTGCCATCGATCACGCGCACATGTGTCAGCGCGACCTGAGGCTGCGCCACGCTGACGAACGGTTGCACCACGGCGCCCGGCGCCGCCGCAGGTGGCAACACGTGCGCGGCCATGTCGAACGGGGGGCGTGCCGCACCGACCAGGGCCGTGGCGGCCACGAGCACTGCAAAGTAACGGATCATTCCATGCTCCCCGGCTCTTGAAGTGGTCCATCGTGACCCGACCGGCAGGCGGCCGCAAGCAAGCACACTGACAGGGAGACCTCGCAGGATGCGAGGTCGTCGCAAAGCAATCCCTGCAACTTCGCCAGATAGCGAGCTACGCTCAGCGCGAACGGTTGGGAGTCGGGTGGCCTGGAGCAAGTGCCATCCACTCTGATCCCGGTTGTTGCATGTCGATCTGCGCACCCGTCCTTCGTCGAAGAGAATGAAGGGCATCCTCCCTGCCCTGAACCAGGAGAACCCACATGATCAGCAAGAACACGATTTGCCTTTGGTATGACGGCACCGCCCTGGATGCCGCGACGTTCTACGCCGAGACGTTCCCGGATAGCGCCGTGGGCGCTGTTCATCGTGCGCCGGGTGACTATCCCGCCGGCAAGCAGGACGATGTCCTGACGGTCGAGTTCAGTGTCATGGGCATCCCGTGCCTGGGATTGAACGGTGGCCCCGGGGTTCCACACACCGATGCGTTCTCGTTCCAGGTGGCAACCGACAACCAGGCCGAAACCGACCGCCTGTGGAACGCGATCATCGGCAACGGCGGCCAGGCAAGCGCCTGCGGCTGGTGCAAGGATCGGTGGGGACTGTCGTGGCAGATCACCCCACGCGCCCTGATCGCCGCGATCACCGATCCTGATCCCGCCGCTGCCAAACGCGCGTTCAACGCCATGATGGGGATGACGAAGATCGACATCGCCGCGATCGATGCCGCCCGGCGCGGCTGACGATCGCAACTGTCCGCCGTCGTAGCCAAGCAAGGGTCAGAGTCGACTATTCGAGAAGTGCACTCTGACCCCTGTTTTTCCATGGCGTCATGCCGTCACCTGGAGCCTTCCCATGATTCCCACCATCACCGCCTTTGAGCGTTCGCCCGATCAGGGCAAAGGACTCGCGCGCGACATGCGCGTTCGCTGGGCGCTCGAAGAAGCAGGCCAACCTTACGAAGTTCGCCTTGTGTCGTTCAGTGCGATGAAGGAACCCGCGCATCGGGCGCTTCATCCCTTCGGGCAGATTCCCACCTATGAAGAAGGCGACCTCGCCCTGTTCGAGTCGGGGGCCATCGTGTTGCATATCGCAGAGCACCATGCAGGTCTGCTGCCGAACGATGCGAATGCCCGGGCGCGCGCGATCACATGGATGTTTGCCGCAGTCAACACGGTGGAGCCGCCGATCCTTGAACTCGTCGTTGCCAAGTTTCTGGAGGGCGACAAGCCCTGGGCCGAGCAGCGCCTGCCACTCGTCCGGGATCGCATCCGCAACCGGCTGGGCGACCTTTCTACCCGCCTTGGCAGTGCCGACTGGCTCGATGGTGCGTTCAGCGCGGGCGACCTGATGATGGCGGGGGTGCTGCTCAGGTTGAAAGTATCGGGGATGCTGAACGAGTATCCGAACCTCGCCGCCTATGTCGCCCGCGCCGAAGCGCGGCCCGCGTTCAAGCGTGCTTTCGACGCGCAGTTGGCGGTGTTCACTGGCCAGCCTCCGACCGGCTGATAGGGTCCGCTCCGGATCGCGGATTCAACGGATCCGCGAAACCGGGACGTCCCTTTATCCGGCGACTGCTGATATCCCTCGCGTCATCCGTCTTAAATTCATCTACGGAGTCGGGGTCGCCAGGAACGCGTGAACGTGATTCGCTGTATCGGCTGCACTCACGTCGGCATCATAGTAGTTCCCCATCAGCACACCTTTATTGTTGATTGAGGCCAACGCCGTGGCGTATTCGCCTGGAATCGTGAAAGTGGTATAGACCCCATTCTTTAGCACGAATCCCTGTAAGCCCTCGCCACCCGTGTTGAGACATTGGCTCGTTGGGCAGTAGCTCCCGACGATCTCGTCGGCATCATTGATTCCAGTACTGACCGTGTAGACCGCGCCTGGGAAGTCGATCGGAGTATAGATTTCCCCGCGCCGCAGGAAGCCATGGACGTTGCCGCCTGCATCGGCGTAGGAGCCGACGATGTGCCCTTCACTATTGACTGAAAGATACAACTGGATCTGGGCCACGCCAGGGTAGTCGAACGAGGCATATCTACCTCCGATCAGTGTGTACCCGTGCGAATTTCCGGCGCTATCGGTCCATCCGCCGACAATCTCGCCCGCATTGTTGATTGCTGGGGAGAAGGTACTAAGGGCACCGGCAAACGGTACGTTCAGTGGTTTGAAGTTACCGCCGTCCAGCTCATAGCTGTGAAAAATATAAGATCCGCCAACGTAGCCCATATAATAATCGCCAACAATTTGGCCGAAATCATTGATGCTGTAGGCTTGCTGTATCGTCGAGCCGTTGGGGTCGTTCAATAGATCGTAGGCCTCGACGACGGGTTTCGTCCCCAATAAGCGGGCAAGGAAACCCGTCTGAGATGTTCCGTCGGGCGAAGACCATGCTCCGACAACCTTAATCTCCGATTTATCTGTCCCACCCCGTCCGTCTATGTCCCGATTAAAGGCGATCGGATTAAAGGCGCCCGGGTTCATACCCACGCCTTGTGTATCGAGAGTGCCGGGATAGCTAAGCAGAGTGTACGTGTAGGTTGGTGAATCCGACGTCCGTGCGTTCACCCGTGCATTTGGCAGCGATATCTTCTCACCTGGAAACTTCGCCGCAGGCCTAAGCCCCTGCGCAAAACTGGCTGACGCGATCAAAGTCGTTCCAAATAGACCCAGGGATATTCCGAGATTCTTCAAGACTTGATTCTTCACAAGACCTCCTTGAATTCGTCGCTGAGCAGAGGGCATATATCCATAATGCCCGGACGTTAGTCGAATGCATTGGACCCGGGCTGTGCGAAGCCTATCGCGGCGTGCGACAGTCACGAGCACCCGTTCGATGACTCCGGGCGATTTTGCGATGAACCGTGCATTCGATCCGCCCAAGCGGTGCGGAAACAGAGAGTCATCCCATAGAATGGGCTATGCCTACTCCAGATACTCCGCGGCGCGGCGCGTCATTCTGGCCACTGCAAATCGGTGGATGGGCACTCTACGCATTGGCGACTGCGGTCACTCTTGTTCCTTACAGGCACATGCGTGCTGAAGTGTTTGCGGTCATGACGCAGCTGGGTGGTTCCTTTCTCGCCAGCTTTCCTTTGTATTTTCTGTGCAGGTGGCTTTGGCGCAAGGGCGTGCCACTATTTCGTGCGCTCTTCTGCTGTGCCACTGCCTCCTACATGCTTGGTGTGGCATGCACGATCATTGCGCGCATCTCGGAGATGCATTGGATCGACAAGTCATTGACGTTTCAATGGAGTATCGCGCTGACCGAGGCCATTAGCGCCAGCTTGATCCTCGATGGATGGAGTGCACTTTATTTCGGCATAAAGCACTATCAAACCGTCGAGCTACAGAGGACAAAATTGCGTGCGACGGAGGCGACAGCGCGCGACGCGCAACTGTTGGCTCTGCACTATCAGCTTCAGCCACACTTCTTTTTCAATACACTGAACGCCATTTCCTCGTTAGTAGTAAGCAATCAGCCTCTATTGGCCACGGAAATGATCGCCAGGCTGGCCGCACTCCTGCGCAACACCCTGAGCTTTCCCGACACGCATACGGTGACGCTGCGGGAAGAACTCGCTGTAGTCGACGAATATCTGACCATTGAGCGAGTACGCTTCGGCTCGCGACTTAGGGTGTCTATCGATGTTAGTGACGAGGCAAGTGACGAACAGGTGCCGCGATTCTTGATGCAACCGCTCATCGAAAATGCGATCCGACACGCGCTCACCCGGTCTCCTGAGGGTGGCGAAATCGCCATCCGCGCATGCCTGGCTGAGCAGAGACTGCAGATCGACGTTGCAAACGACACCTGCGAGCTCGAATCGACGGGCGCCCATCAAAGCCATGGAGTGGGATTGGCAAATACACGGGCTCGATTAGGACAGCTCTATGGCATCGGCAGCGCTACGCTGATGTTGTCGAAGCAGGCTGGACGGTTCGTGGTTTCACTTCGACTCCCGCTAATCACGGAGCCGATCGCGAACATGTCGATGGTCGGACGATGACCATCCGCGTCCTCATCGTCGATGACGAACCGCTTGCGCGACTTGGTGTGATCACGCGCTTGCGCACGTATCCGGACATGATCGTCGTCGGCGAATGCGCAACAGGAGAAGAGGCGCTGCGCATGATTCCCAGTCTGGCGCCTGATCTGGTTTTCCTTGACATCGAGATGCCCGGCATCACCGGCTTTGAACTAGTACGACTGCTGCCCAAGGGTCACATGTCGCATTTTGTATTTCTGACCGCGCACGACGAGTATGCGTTAGATGCGTTCGATATCGAGGCACTCGACTATTTGCTCAAGCCCATCGATAACGAACGATTCGCGGCGTGCGTTGATCGGGTTCGGCGAACAGTGGCGCTGTATCGCCAGGAAAGCCACTATGGCCACCTCTATGAACGATTGATTGCCAAACACGCTGGTGCAGGCAGCCAGCCGGTTCGCCGCTTTACGGTGCGTCGCGGCAACGACGTCACGTTCGTGAAGGCAGACGACGTCGATTGGATAGAAGGTCTGGCGGACTACGCCGGCCTGCACGTACAGCGCAAGACGCACCTGATTCGGGAAACTCTCAGTTCTCTGGAATCGCATCTGGACAGCGCGCAATTCTTGCGCATACATCGCTCTTCGATCGTCCAGGTAGATCGTATCGTTCGCGTGCAGGCACTTGCCAATCGCGACGCACTCGTCACATTGCGTGATGACCAGACGCTGCGTGCGAGCCGCAACTACAGCGCGGGTCTCCACGATCTGCTGCGAAACCGACGCTCCTCGCTATGAGTTTCGATCGCACCAATGGGGACGGGTAATTACCCGAATTTAATTTCCCCCGTCCCCTACCCCGCCATGCCCTTCACTTCAACAGTTGGATTGCAAACCGCTAGAGTAGTTGTCACACGATTGTGCGATTGCATGTCCACCTGTCTCAGGAGTACATCCTTTGAAGACTTTAGCATTGGCGCTGTCAGGTCTTGCTACCTTCGCTTGTCATGCGCAACAAGCCCTTTCCGAACGGGACATTCACAAGATTGAGAATGGATTAGTGCCGCGTATCCTTGTTCAAGGCGAGACGGCGAAGACCTACAACGTTCTCGAACGAATGAAGCTGTTCAAAGTCCCCGGACTGAGCGTGGCGGTGCTCAAAGACGGCAAGGTCATCTGGCAGAAAGGCTACGGATTCGCAGACGCAGGGAACCATGTCCCGGTCGACATTCACACGAAGTTTCAGTCCGCTTCCATCAGCAAATCCGTCACGGCGTTCGGTATGCTCAAGCTCGCGCTTGTGAAGGGGCTGGATCTGGACCGCAACGTGAACGACTACCTGATCAGCTGGAAGGTTCCCGAAAATGCGTTCACTCAATCGGAGAAGGTAACGATTCGCAGGCTGCTTAATCACACAGCGGGACTGAACGTCGATGGGTTTCCCGGTTATGAGAAGACGGAAAAGATCCCTGACGCCATTGGCGTTCTCAACGGCGAAGGCAAGAGTCCCAAGCTTGTAGTCGAGGGGATTCCCGGGACAAAGTACTCGTACTCTGGCGGTGGCTATGTGGTCTTGCAAAAGCTGGTTGAGGATTTGTCCGGGGAGTCGTTCGAGCGCTATATGCAGGATGAAGTGCTTACACCGCTGAAGATGAGTGACAGCTCGTTCGATCCGTATCCCGGTGCGCACATGAGCCTCGCTTACGACTTTCGTGGTGAAGCCTACCCGGGTGGCTGGCACGTCTATCCCGAACTCGCTCCGGCCGGGCTGTGGAGCACGCCCACTGACTTGGCAAAGTTCAGTGCTGCCGTGCAGGATTCGTTGCGCGGTGTGGAGGGCTCATACCTGCCAAAGGCGATGGCAGAGCAGATGCGAACAGCCAGCATGAAGCCGGGTGGTGGCGATGAGTATGGCCTCGGGCTGGAGTTCCAAGGGAAAGGTGTCAATGCCTCGTTTGGTCACGGTGGCAGCAATGCTGGATTCAAGAGCGAAATGTTCTATTTCTTCAATCAGGATCTCGGTCTTGTGCTGATGGCGAATTCGGATAACGGTCGCCTCCCCCGCAACGAAATGATCCGCGCACTTTCCGATCACTTCCATCTCGATCTGTTTCCGCCCACCACCGTTACGGCGGTGCACTTGGCCAAAGCCACCCTTGACTCATATGCCGGGAAGTACCAGCTTGAGGAAGAAAAGAATCACTACTTCACCGTAACCGTTGATGCCCGTAACGGTCTAGCGATGGAGGATCTGACGAACGGCAAGAAGAATACGTTCCTCCCGATGGGAAAAGGCAAATTCGTCGATCGCTATAGCGGCGAAGAGGCCGTATTTACCGTGAATGGTGTGAGTGGAGATACCCACATGCTCTACGCCGGTGAAGACAGGTTGATCAAAGTGACGAAATGAAGGCCGGGCCACAAAGGAACGGGGTGAGATGGCCCCTTTAGTGCACCGACGATGGCTGCCTCCAAATGGTCCCTTACACCTCTCTGAACATCTGCTCACGCTGAAGGTGGATGCGCTGGCTTTCCTGCCCGCAGACACGCCGGCTGCGTCCATCGCATGAAGTAGAGGCCCGGCAGTCTCCCACCGGGCCTCCCTTCGTCACCAGGCGCGCATCGGTGCGCCAAGGCTTACTTCGTGTTGGCAGCCTCGTTGCACTTGATCTCGCCGCAGTTGAAATCCACTTCGACGCCGCGACTCGCGGTTACCGTCACGTTGGGATGCTTGGCGACATCCTGATCGCTCTGCTTCAGCGTGACTGTGTAGGTGCCCGGCGGCAACTGGGATGCGGAGTAACGGCCGGTGGGATCAACCGTCACCGTTCGGCCAGCCCCAGTCGTGTCGCTGCGCACAGCGACGCTGTAGCCCGCTGGTGCCTTGCCGAACACCGTGCCCGCAGTGGCCTGCGCACTGGCCGTGGAGATACCGGCCACGGCGAACGCGCCCATGACACCGGCCAAAGCCAGGCCACGAGCGATACGACGCGAGACAGAACGGGGCGAGAGAATGTTGTTCATGGATCACTTCCTTAGTTTTGCAGGGGGGAAAAGCACGGGCAGACCAGGGGTTTGGCTGCTGCCCGTGAAACGAGGCGGACGACGACGCCTCAAACCGGCGTGTCGCCGGTACTTCGCGCGATCGATCGCCTACGCCAGCAGCATGCTACCGACTGTCATCGCGCAAATCAGCATGCAGGCGCCGAACAGGCTCTGCAGCAGCAGGGTTTCGTATTTGAATTTCATGACGGCTCTCCATCGAGTGAGGAAACGAAGCTTTCGAGATGGATTGAGCAAACGCCGTGCCAACACCCTCACGCCTTGAAATCCGCGCTCCCATGCCACTTTTTGTTGATCATTGAAAGAGAACATCTGTCCGCGGACACTTCACGCGGACATCGGACACAGCGGACACACCACAGAATGCGGCGACTCTCGACAGAAGTTCAGGTGCACTCTTGCGCGATGAGGCAAACCAAACCCTCGCCACACTGGCCAACAGCATTCAAGGTGACTCGGGCAATGGCGGCGATGAGCCGTGTGGACTCGATCTTCCACACGACCTCAATCGCCTCAGGCACATCTTTCATGCCTGCCGGATGACGGCATTCCGGTAGTCACTGACGATGCCGCGTCGTCGAACTAACCGGCCTTCAAAGGCCCAGCGACCTTGTACGTATTGAGGATGACGCCGGACGGCGTTGCTTGCGTGCTGACGAGCTCGAATGAGCGTGCCGGGGTTCCCTCCGCAAAGAAGCGCTTCCCCGTGCCCAGCAGGACTGGAGAGACGATCAGTACAACTTCATCCGCAAGGCCATGTTCGAGCACCGTTGACGTCAGCGTGGAGCTGCCCGAGAGGACAAGACCCGGGCCGTCCTGCGCCTTGATGCGGCGAATGCCCTCGACGATGTCCGGTCCAAGGCCCTCGAACGGGCCCCATTCAAGACTTTCCGGACGGTGGGTAACGACATACTTCGTCGCCACATTGAGGCGGTCCCCCATCGGACTGCTCGGCGCCTTGGGCCAGAAGCCCGACCAGAGATCGTAGGTGCGACGGCCAAGCAGCAGATCGAAGCGCTCGCCGTGCGCGGCCATCACGGCGTCCCGGCCAGCGGGGGTCCGATAGGGCGCGGTCCAGTCGCCGTAGGGGAAATTGTCGTCATCGTCGGAATGCTGGATCACGCCGTCTAGCGAGATATGTTCCATGATTTTGAGCTTTCGCATTTGAGTCTCCTTTTCTAGGCGTGGCCAGCATTCCGTGGGCGGAAGAAGATCTCTCGCACCTCGACCGGCACCCGACAGGCAACGACGGTCTTACGCGCCCATGCAAGCGCCTCGTCCATGTCAACGGCTTCGATGATCGAGAAACCACCTATGTGCTCCTTGGCCTCAGCGTATGGGCCGTCGGTGATGATCACTTCTCCGTTGGCCTGCTTGCGCAGCGATTTTGCGTTCCGTGCCGGGTGCAGGCCACCTGCGAACCTCCTGATGCCAGCGGCCTCCATCTCTTCGTTGAGTGCATGGATATCGCGGACCACGGCTTCGTCTTCAAGGGTCGGGTCGTAGTTGTCGGGGAGGTGGATTGCTACCAGATATTGCGGCATGTCTTTTCCTCTAATGATCTGCAGACTGGCCAGTTGCCGGCTTTCACTACAACGACGAACAGCCGCTACGGATTTCGACAATCGTTCGAAAATTCCGGTTCGACCCCGAGCTGCTGTTCGGAAGCAGACGTTGCCCTACTTGTTTGTCTGCAGCCATAGGGAGACTCCCGCCACCCTCTGCGATGGGGCAATCCGTCTTTTGTGCAAGCAACTCACGCCGCGTCGCGGATGTGTAGAGCCCGGTGCATGAGGCGGGTTGCTTCATGCACCGGGCTTGGACGTAACGGGCTCTGACCCGCTTATTGCTCCGTGCAACTCATCCAAATTCAGGCCCGTGCTTCCAAAGCTCGCTCAATGGCTTGCGCGTGGGGCCGCACACAAAGATATCGGGGTGATCCTGGCTTTCCTCATTGGCCACGCCCAAAGCGTTGGCCGTGTGGCCAGCAAGGCGGCAATCGGTGAAAAGCTCATCGGCGCGTTCGTGTGAACTTCCCAGCACGATAAATGTGGCGGGTGGCGTCTGCGGATAGCCGCGCAGCCATCCAGTATTGACGGCGGTGATCGGCATGGGCAGGTGGTAGTGCTGGCCCAGTAGAGCAATGGCGCCGTACTCGCCATAGTTGCCCACGACAATACCCAGGTTGGCTTGCTGTTCGGCAGGCAAGCCATCACGTATGGCAGCGACCTGCGCGACGATTTCGTCCCAGCCGATTTCCTCGCGGAGGTCGTTGTTGTTTTGTAGCGCAAAGTCTCGCAACGGGCCGCTTGATGCGATGGGTACGATGCGAAGCGTCGCAAAGATGCCGATGGCGAAGACGCCCGTAAATACCAGCGTGGTGATCCCAACACGCCATGCGGGGCGCAGCGTGCGCAACCATCGCTCGCCCACAACGGACCCCATGGCCAGCAGCATGGGATAAGCACCGCCGGTGTAATAGAAGCGCCCCTGGGCCAAAAGGAACAGCAGCACTGGCACCACGTACATCCAGGCAAGCATGCGATAGCGGCGATCGTTGAAGTAGGCGAACAAACCCGCCAGCCAGACAGGCACGGCGAACAGGTTGGCATTCAACAGGAACTGATCGCGCAGGAAGCCGTCCGCGCGCCCCTGATGTACGTCGCGCGCATGAATGCCTTGCAGGAAATGGTAGGAAACGAAGTCGTGCCGAATGAGCCAGGCGAGGTTGGGGGCAAATATGAGTAGCGCGATAGCGCCGCCGACCCAGAACCAGCGAGTCGTAACATATCGCCGTGCGTCGGTGAGCAGTACCCCCACCAGTACGCCAGCGAGCTCGAACGCGATCGAATACTTGGTCTGCAGGCCAAGGCCCGCGAGTACGCCAATCGCCACCCACCAGCGCGGCTCATCGTCACGCAGCAGGCGAATCACGCACCAGGCGATAAGCACCCACCACAACAGATCGAATGAGGAATACTGGAATTCCGTCGCCCAGAACATCGGCAATGGCGACAGCGCTACTGCGATGGCCGTAAACGTCTGTGCCAGCCGCCCGCCCCCCAGATCGCGAGCCATGAGGCCACTGGCGAGAATCACCAGGACTTGCGCGAGCACCGAAAACAGTCGCAGGCCTACGAGTGACAGGCCAAACATCTTCAGACCTAGATGTTCCAATGCAGCGGTCAGCGGTGGGTAAGGCACAAAGCCCCAATCCATATGCTGCGCATCACTCAGGAATTGCAATTCATCCCGGTGAAAGCCGTACTGCCCGTTGGTCAACATGTGGGCTACGCAGAAGAGCACTGCAATGACGAGCACCGGCATGGCGCTCAACTGCGAGCGAGTTGCGGCCATTGGCGCTTTGAGCAGATCGCGGCTATGCACGATAGAGTTCCCCAGGATTGTTGAACCTAAATATTCCCTTATCAGTGGTTACTGGGCTAGATGAATTGGGATGAATTGACATGACTTGGGGACGAAAGGAAGGCTGATAGGGATAGGCGATGACTTCTCCGTGGTCGTCTCGGACGATATGCCAGATTCGTCGACGAACGATGCATAGCTCCTAAGCTTCGGCAAGCTGGCGATCCGCACTCTGACCCGCTTATTGCTATGGCTTACCCAGCAGTTTTGCCCTACTCCGCCGCTTCGGGTGCGCCCATGCTGCCCTTGCTGTACATCCCGGAGCGATCGAAACAGCAGGCATTGCGCTTGCCGCACGCGAGCTTGTCGCAAGCGGTGGCGATGCGCTTGCCGCGCGTCTCGGCCTTCTTGCCGGAGGTGATCCAGTGGATCCAGTCGCGTCGCGCCACCGGCGTGATCTCGGCCCATGTCGCCTTGGCGTCCGCGTTGGATGCCAGCGCCTTGCGCAGGTCGGCGGGCACCTTGGGTTCGGGCTCCTTCTCCACCGGCGCGATCTCCAGCGCGACGCTGTCGCCCACGGTGACACCGGCGGCCTTGCGCAAGGCGTTGTCGACCTTGAGCCAGTGACTGCCCTGGCCATCCGGTTCCAGCGTGGCCTGGAAGGGCTGGTCTTCAAAGCTGCCCTCGACGGTGACCATGCTCCGCGTCGGCAGCTTCGCGCTCGCGACCGCGGGCAGCACCAGGAAGGTCCACGCCGCGCCCTTGGGCGTCGCGGGGCGCGACAGCTTCGCCTTGAACTTGATCACTGCAGTAGGTTTGGCCATGGCGGAACGGTAGCACCGGTCATCATGATCGACGAAACTGGGACGGAGTGAGCTGGCCCTAGTACCCCCTTCGTTGCTTGCTCCGGAACCGATCCCACGTCCCCTTGTTTCGCAGGAGTTTTTCGATGAAGCCGTTCTCCCACCTCGTGCTTGCCGGGCTGCTCGTACTTGCTTCCGGCACACTCGCTGCCCAGACGATCGATGACGCCGCGCGTGAGCGGACGGATCTCGCCCTGGGCAAGCCCGTCGTCGGCGCCCCGATCTGCAAGCCGGGCGAAGAAGCGAGCAAGGCGGTGAACGGCAGGATTGCCAGCAAGACCCAGGACAAGTTCTGCACCTTGCAACAGCCTGGCTGGCTGCGGGTGGACCTGCAGCGGCCGACCGCGGTGAGCGGTTTCACGATCAAGCACGCCGGTGCCGGCGGCGAACCGGTATCGATGAACACGCGCGCGTTCAAGCTGCGCGTATCCCCTGACGGGAAGACCTGGAAAACGGTGGTCGCCGAGTACCACAACACGGCCAGCGTGACCCACCATCGCATAGCGACTCAGCAGGTGCGCTACGTGGAACTGGATGTGAGCGAACCGACCCAGACCGATGATCCGGCCACCCGCATCTACGAGCTGGAAGTCTGGTAGCCACGGATCGATCGTCGGGTCGGTGCGCAGGCCGATCAGGCCGCCGACGAAGCGCCTGGAGGCAGCTCGTTGATGACCACCGGATCGGCTGGCTGCGCCATGGACGCCGTCGCCCCGAGCAACGCCTGCTTGGCGGCTTTTGCGGTCTTGTGGTTGCCGTCGTGGCTCCAGCCTGGTGGCATCACTAGGTAGAGCAGCTTGTTGCGCAGGCCGGGCGCCATCCATACATCTTTGCCCAGCAGATAGAACTCGCCCAGGTAGGCGTCGAGCACGCTATAGGGCTTCACCGGCCGGGTGATCCCGTATTCGATCCGGATGTCGTTGCGCTGCTCCAGGTAGGTGCCGAACACGCGGTCCCAGATGCTGAGCAGATTGCAGAAGTTGGTATCCATGTAGAGCACGTTGCGCGCATGGTGCACGCGGTGGTGCGAGGGGGTGAGGATGAACCGGTTCAGCACGCCCAGCCGGCCGTCCTTGAGCGCGTTCTCGCCCAGGTGGATGAACTGGCCCCAGAAGCCGTCGATGATCATGATCAGGATCAGCAGCGGCGGGCTCACACCCAGCACCATGCAGATGCTGGTGCGCACGAAGTCGGCGTAGACGCCTTCCAGAAAGATATGCGCGTAGTTCACCGACAGGTTCATCGCCACTGGCGCGTGATGCGTCGAATGCAGGCACCACAGCAGCCGGACCTTGTGCGCAAGGAAATGATAGACGAAGTGCGACAGCTCCCACGCGACATAGCCGTAAAGCAGTCCATACCAGGTCAGTCCGGCCTGAAACAGCGCGAAGCGCTGGAACAGCCCGATGCACAGACCGACCATGGCGATGGTGATGAAATTGCCGATGAAGCGGTTGAGCACCATCAGCAACAACGGAACCTGGTAGTCCTCACGCTTGAACGTTTTGATCGCGACGCTGCGCAGCAGCTCGAACACCAGCAGCGGCGGGATCAGCGGACTGAGCAGGTTGCCGAAACCGTCCACGGTGAGCAGCGCGCGGTAGTCGCCACTGGCAAGCATTTCCAGCAACGGCCCCAGGCCGAAGAACTGGACCAGCTGCTCATACATCCACCCCAGTACACCCATCGCAGCCTCGCTTACCAATGGTCTGGATTTCGCTCATCGAACGGGACGCCAAGCGAAAGCCGGACACCGCTGCAAGCTCTACGTATAGGATTTATCACGATCTAATTTTCACCACAAGTTGCGCTGCAATAGCGACCGGAGGCGCGCTCAAGCGCGCCTGGCCCGTGTTGCGGACCGGGACATCGACAATCAAAGCGGGTCAGAGCCCGTTCCGAGATCAAGCCGCCGCCAGCACTTTGCGCACCGTCTTCGGCGCCGCCACAGCAACCTTCAGCAACGCCTTGGCAGCCCCACTCGGCTCGCGCCGCCCCTGCTCCCAGTCCTGCAGCGTACGAATGGACACACCAAGCATCTCTGCGAAATCAGCCTGTGACTGACCGAGCTTGATCCGGGCTTCAGTGGCCTGGCTCACCTGCACGGTGAACTTGCGGCCGCCACCTGCCTTGATCTCACGGATCGCTTCGAGCACTTCGGCACCGATGTCACGCTTGGCATCGCGGGCGAGAATCTCTTTGCTCAACTTTTTCATGACTTCACCATATGGTCTTTGATCAGCCGTATGACGCGCGCCGGCAGATTTTCCTGTCGGTTCTTGGCATAAATTGCCAGCAACCATATCTGCCCAGCCTGAGTGACCTCGTAATAGATCACCCGCACACCGCCACGCTTGCCCTTATCTGTCGCACCCCAGCGCATCTTGCGACAGCCGCCGGAGCCCGGAATCAGATCACCTACATCGACATGTTGGGACAGGTACCACTGCATAGCGGCGTACTCCTCCTCCGTGAGGTAGTCGTACACGTACTTTGCAAACACGGATGATTCGATGAATTCGTGCATGGCAGACTCCTTTCTGCGCCCACCAACCATACGGCATTGCCGTATGATTTGCAATCAAAATCAAAGCGGATCAGAGCCCGTTCCGGAGTATGCAAAGTTCACCGAGTCCGTCATCGGCTACTCACCGTCCAGGCCGAACTTCTACGATAACTACTGAGCCTAGGGCTATCGGTGCGCTAGGCTTGATCGACGGTAGTCCGCGCGCGTTGCCAAGCGGCCGTCTTCGATGACCGCCATGCATGCCAACCGAGCGGTAAGTCTGCAAGAAGGGCAATCGTGGGATCGCATTCAAGCACGTTCTCAAGACTCACAACCGCTGCGTTTTTCTCGATCAATTCTTCAGACTCGACGTGAAACTGCCATCCGCCGTCATCTAAGTCGTGCGACACGTAAGCGATCCATGCTTGTTCAACTATGATCTTGCGGTTCGCGACAACCGCTAAGTTGGGCTGGTCACTAAAAGGCCAAGTGTCTGCATTCATTGTCGGACCTCCAAAGACATTAACTACTAAGGAGACGTCAAGGAAGGCTTTCAGCCTGCACGACGAATGAACAGATTAGCGGGGCCAGGAACCCGAGGCTCCACCCGGCTCAACCAAATTACCCTTGAGAATCAACCCCACGGATCGAGAGAGCCATTTCCGACTGATCCAGCTTAGTCTTGCGATCGTGTAACGTTCCAGACCATCTCGATGTTGAGAACATATGGAGTAAGGGGACTATCACTCACCACAAATTTTCCCGCCACAGTAGCCATGCCGTGGCGGCCATAGCTATTGATTTTTTCGTGATAGTTTCTAATGTCTGCGTGCTTGTAAACGTCATCGCCGACAGACAATTTAAGTGCTTGCCCCGGGCAGCCTCGGTCACTGATGTTCGTGTTATCAACACCCATGTATATCGAGCCGCGCAAGGATATCTCCTTGTTCGCATACAAGGTCGGATTCTTTAGAATACTGCACACATCAGTTGCAGCGTACCGTTGACGGGACTTAAATGCACTTGACGGTGTCGTTCCTCTAGCGGCCAAACAGAAAAACACACATGCAAATAAGCACGCGACAATCCAGCTATTACTATTGTTGGTCATTGACCTTTGCTCCCTGCGTTGCCAAATACTGTGTAGTCTGCGTTGAAGTCCGCAGCGCTTTCACGCAGCCCATTCGTTATGGGGCTCTCTTTCCAGCCACTTTGCCATAGCTCGTATGGCGATGTCTTGTTAAGACCCTCGTCCACGTACGATTGCGTCATAAAAGCATTCTTCTCTGTTACGCGCCACTCTGCCTTATTAATGGGCGCCCCGAAAAATTGACCATCAATCCCATGCTGCCCTTCGTGAGCAAACGCTGAGGCAGTCTCCGCTCTGGCAGTTGTCCCTTGGTTGCTGCCTGTATCGCGGATGTTTGCCAAGTTGAACGTAATGTTGGTTTCCTTTCCGACAGTTTTTGTCTCGGCATTGTTGTCGTGAGCATTACCAAAACCTACGTTGACACCGTTTTTCTGTTCGGCTTTTCCGTAGAACGCAAGCACTTTGTTCAGCGCTTGTTGCCCAGCACTCCCCGACGCAAGTTTACTAGCGGCAGTTTTGACATCTGTTAAGGCTTGACTGATCACGTTGCACTGATCCTTTGTGCCTGAGCAAATATAATTTCCCGTCGGATCAGTTCGCATTATTGGATTGTTGCCAACATACTCATATCTGTTCATGTAATTGAGGTCACCGGGCTTAGGCGGTGCTGCATCAACGCTCAAGAACCTTCCGGTACTCGGATCGTAGTAGCGTGCCTGCATATACACCAACCCGGTGTCCGGATCATTCACATGCCCCGTATACCCCGGCCCGTTCGGCGCCGGGCTCATGCTCGCCACCGCGGTGCCGTAGGGCGCGTAGTCGTAACTGGCGATGATGTTGCCGCTGGCATCTGCCTTTGCCAGCACCGTGCCCTGCGGGTCGGTGTAGTAGTAGTGGTGCGTTCCGGCCTGAGCCAGTCCGCTAACCGCTAGAAGGAGCAAGTAGCAAATGCACTTGCCCACATATCCCTTTCCCATATCCCTTCCCCTTGGAGTATCCACAGCCTATCAAATCACACCCCGCTTGGCGGAGTTCCAGAAACTCCGCGAGGGCGCGAGCGGCTTGTTGCAATCGAAACCCGCATCGTGCCCGCACGGTTCTCGAAAGACCGCAAGCACTTCATCCAGACACACCAACACAGGGAGACCAATCAAAGCGGGTCAGAGCCCGTTCCGAGCCCTTGTTCTCCTGTTTTCTTGCTCAACGGCCGACCTCGGGCCACTCGCCGATGGATTGCGCCCAGGTCGCGTAGCGGCTGGCCATGTCGCCGGCCACGCGCCGGTTGGCGAGCAAGCCGGCAGCATTCGTCGCCAGTTCGCGCCAGCGCTCGATGGCGTGCAGTTGCCCGTGGAAATGCCAGACGACGTCGGTCAGCACCGTCGCGGGCAGCTCCGCCTGCGGATGCCCCAGGGCCACGCCCAGCACGTGAGCCATGCCCTGCAAACCATGCAGGCACTCCAGAGCCTGCGCCTCGGCGCCGCTTTGGATCGCCGACAGACGTCGTGGGCAGAAACGGGACAAGCCGGCGTCGGCCAGGATGCGCGTACCGCCGCCCAGCAGGTGGTCAAGCAGTTCATTGAGGCCGGTGGTGGCGACTTGGTCACCGCCAAAGATTTCGTCGGCGATGGCGGGGCCTTCATGGGTTGCCGTTGACGATTGCGTTCCGATTGCCATCACTTGCTCCCTAGCCCAATGGATCTCGCCCAGTGCGTTCCACTTCACAAATGTAACTTATAGTGCGTGTCACTATAGTGCGTGGCCTCATGCAAGACAAATCCATAGCTTGCTTCTTTTGAAATCAAGTGCTTATAGCTATGGATTACGACCCACTCCAGCTGTTCGGGCAGCGCTTGGTCGAGCTGCGCAAGTCGCGCGGCTGGTCACAAGAAAAGTTGGCACTGGAAAGCGGCCTGGCTCGTTCCTACGTCAGCGGCATTGAGCGGGGAGTACGAAACGTCGCTCTACAAAACATCTGCCTGTTAGCAGACACGCTCGGCCTTGAGCCTAAAGCGATGCTGGATTTTATTTGAGAAGCCATCGCCCTCCGATCTGCTCTGAGTCCTGCCACTGAGGGCCTTGCGCCACCGTGGCCATCCCCAAGAAGGAACGGAGGTAATTACCCGAATTTAATTGCCTCCGTCCCCTTATCACGGGTCCCCTTATCACGGAAGCCCACGGCGATCACGCAAACGCAGCGTATGCGTATGCATGCGCCTGCTGCTGATCGGGCGCCTCGACGACGCCGAGCGCACCTCAAAAGGGACGTCGCCTTATCGGCCCTCGGTCCCTGAGGTTTCATCGCAGAAAACCGGCGGATCTGTGCCTGCGTAAGTGGCTCTGACCCAGTTAGTTGCAATAGCAGTTAGTTGCAATATCGGCCGGAGGCGCGCTCAAGTGCGCCTGGCCCGTGTTGCGGACCGGGTGGGGGAACCTCAGGCTCTGACCCGCGTATTTGGACCCTCTTTGGACCCTCTTTGGACCCTCTTTGGACCCTCTTTGGACCCTGTTTTGACTCAAGATAAGAGGCTTTGACCCGGTTACGCGCGGCTTGCCTGCCCCAGACGACGGATCAATAACGAAGCGAACGCCAAATGATCTAGGCACACATCGACGTCATCAGCCACATCAAACTCGTGCCCGCGGGGATTTCGGATCGCCATAACACCACCAGAGAACAGAAAGCGAAAGCCATCCTGTTCGTCAATCTCACTGGTAGAGCTTAGTGGATTGAGCTGAATCAATGGCTTGTCTTTGTTAAAAGCCATCATCATCAACTTCACTCCCGATTCATTGCTCTTGGCAAGCCTTTGTACTGTCTTATCTAGGTATTTGAATGCCTCAAAAGTTGCCTCTGAGTAATGTCCGTCGTCGAACAGCTTGCGAACTTTTGAAGGAAGATTCTGATGAATATTCCTTCTGTCGAAAGCATGCAGTGATGCTTCGCTTTCCTCACAAGGTTCAGTGAAAGTATTGGCGTGCCTAGCAATTGCCTCGAATGCTTCAAGATGTCTTTGCATTCAGTAAGTTCTCGCGAATACTTTTAAAGATATGGTCGTAGGTTTCTTGATCCCCGCTCGCCGGAAGGTTGATCTCGATGCGCACGGTTAGACCGACATCCGAGCTACTTCCATTTCCTGAATTGGGAATGGATGCAGTACTACTGCGCGCGTGAGCTTTAGACTTCACGGCAACAACGGGTGGTTTCTTGGATTGATCCGACGTCGCTTTCTTAGCGGCTTTCGCATGATTTGGCGGCGCCGAAATTACCTTAGTTGCGTTCCCATCTAGTTTTCCGCTCAGGACCGCTAGAGCTTGAAATGTGGAGGCTTGCCGTTGACCGACGATCGCGCTGGTCTGGTCGCTATTGCGGAAAAAGGAAATCAATTTATTTGTTGGCAGCGACCACGCATCGTCACCATGCAAACTAAACAGGTCGGCATAGGCTGCTTTCACTAACTTTCCGAAACCCTCCTGGAAATCAGCGTCTTCATGCTGGTTGAACACAGCAGATGCGGTAGCGCTCTTGTTGCCATCCGCATCCAAAATGCCAACAAACCTCAGGATGTTCAGCAAATAGGATTCGTTGTTAGGCGCGATTGCAAGCTTCTTGAGAGTGTCGGCCGACACAGGGGTCGGAAACGACTTGCGGAAGTGCGCGGCAAGTTGCATCAATCCCACCATACCAGACATGTAGGGATGCTTGTCCGTGGTCTTCGGCTTTTGCGTTGCTGCCATACTACCTCCTAACCCAAGCGTATATTACTTTTCCGAAATTGATGACAAGGCTTTTTTCACCTTCTTAAGCATCGCCTCAACAATCAACAAATCTTCTTCTTCGGCAATGATTATGGTTGAGTTCAAACCTGGGCCACTAAACGTTATTGCGAAATCGGTCAAACTCGATTGCTCGGTACGGAACGTCTGACCCTCAACACCGGCGTCCCGAAGTTCACTCGCAGCCTTATTAGGCTCGAGCATAGACTCGCTTGAGTCCTCTGCCGCGCTTACTGAAAGCAAGACATTCCCGGAGCCAATCAGACCAGCCTGATTTGCTCCCTCCAGGAAATACATACCGATCCTAGACGCTTGGTCTCCAGGAACCTCAAATTCGCGAATTAATAGTTTTTCGAAATGCTCAACGGGCAAAGGCTTGCTTTGAAAACGATCGTAAATTGCGCGAAACAGTGGTGGTGATAGCAATGCTATTCGAAGGGCATTGAGTTTTTCTTCATCGTTATAGGCCAACTTGTAGTCGCGATACGTCTGCTGGACCGTTAGCTTTCCGCTCTTTGAACTGAGCAAGCCGTACTTTGTCGCCGATGACACCAGCGCAGTGAATGCACCGCTCATTTTCCGGTTCATACGCTCGGCAGCCATATCTACCGTGCTGTTGCCGCCCAAACTAGTGACAGCTTCGGCAAGCTCCATGCTGTTTAACAACGACGCGCGTGGGTAATCGACAATCTTGGGCATAGCTGAGCCTCCAGTTACGGAAAGTCTATCTAGCTAAAAACCGTAAGTCAACTATGACTTTTAGACGATGAAATTTAGGCTAAATTCAAGTCAATGCATCGGCTGATATACACATTATACGTTATTGTTTTTATTATATAATTTTTCATGAGCCATCAACTAAGCCTGACTTAGACCATCGGCAACTTCAACCCCTGCTCCTTCGCACACGCCACCGCATCCTCATACCCCGCATCCGCATGCCGCATCACGCCCGTCCCCGGATCGTTCCACAGCACCCGCGCAATCCGCTTGTCCGCCTCGGCCGTGCCGTCGCAGACGATCACCACACCGGAGTGCTGTGAGTACCCCATCCCCACCCCGCCGCCATGATGCAGGGAAACCCAGGTCGCGCCACCTGCCACATTCAACATCGCATTGAGTAGCGGCCAGTCGGATACCGCGTCGCTGCCGTCCTTCATGGATTCGGTTTCGCGGTTCGGTGATGCCACCGAGCCCGAGTCGAGATGGTCGCGGCCGATCACCACCGGCGCTTTCAGTTCGCCGTTGCGCACCATCTCGTTGAACGCGAGGCCGAGCTTGTGGCGCTGGCCGAGGCCGACCCAGCAGATGCGCGCGGGCAGGCCCTGGAAGCTGATGCGCTCCTTCGCCATGTCGAGCCAGTTGTGCAGCGCCTTGTCGTCAGGGATCAGCTCCTTCACTTTCTGGTCGGTCTTGTAGATGTCTTCCGGGTCGCCGGAGAGCGCGACCCAGCGGAACGGGCCGATGCCGCGGCAGAACAACGGGCGCACGTAGGCCGGCACGAAACCAGGGAACGCGAACGCGTTGGCGAGGCCTTCGTCCTTCGCCATCTGGCGGATGTTGTTGCCGTAATCGAAGGTGGGGATGCCCTGCGCGTGGAACGCGAGCATCGCTTCAACGTGGGTCTTCATGGACTGCTTCGCGGCCTTCGCGGTGCCGACCGGATCGCTCTTGCGGCGCTCGAACCACTGCTCCACCGTCCAGCCCTGCGGCAGGTAGCCGTTGACCGGGTCGTGCGCGCTGGTCTGGTCGGTGACGGCGTCGGGACGCACGCCGCGCTTCACCAGTTCCGGCAGGATGTCGGCGACGTTGCCGAGCAGCGCGATGGATTTCGCCTCACCCGCCTTGGTGTATTTCTCGATGCGCGCCAGCGCGTCGTCGAGGTCGGTGGCCTGCTCGTCGACGTAGCGGGTCTTCAGGCGGAAGTCGATGCTCTTCTGCTGGCATTCGATGTTCAGCGAGCAGGCGCCGGCCAGCGTGGCGGCCAGCGGCTGCGCGCCACCCATGCCGCCGAGGCCAGCGGTGAGGATCCAGCGCCCTTTCAAATTCCCGTTGTAATGCTGACGACCCATCTCGACGAAGGTCTCGTAGGTGCCTTGCACGATGCCCTGCGAGCCGATGTAGATCCACGAGCCGGCCGTCATCTGGCCGTACATCATCAAGCCCTTCTTATCGAGCTCGTTGAAGTGCTCCCAGTTCGCCCACGCCGGCACCAGGTTGGAATTGGCGATCAGTACGCGCGGCGCATCGGCATGCGTGCGGAACACGCCGACCGGCTTGCCGGACTGCACCAGCAAGGTCTCGTCGTCGTTCAGTTCGCGCAGCGATTTCAGGATCGCGTCGAAGCACTCCCAGTTGCGCGCCGCCCGCCCGATGCCGCCGTACACCACCAGCTCCGCCGGGTTCTCCGCCACCTCGGGATCGAGGTTGTTCTGCAACATGCGGAACGGCGCCTCGGTGAGCCAGCTCTTGCAGGAAAGCTCGGTGCCGCGCGGCGCGCGGATGACGCGGGTAGTGTCGATGCGGGTGGGTGCGGTCATGAGACTCAGGGCTCCGGTAGGACAGTCCAAGAAGTATAGGCCAGCCGCCACGCGCGCCCGTCAGCCACGCGGCGGCGCCTTGCCGGCCAGCACCTGGTTGCCGGAATGGGTCTGCAGGATCAGCGCCGAGCGCATCTGTGTGATTATCTGACCCATCTGCGGGTCGCCGCTGAAGTGGGCTTCGAAGTATTCGACGGTGTCCTTCAGCCCGGCACGCGGCTGCTGTTGCTGGATGTTGGCGCGCAGTATCCAGCCGTACGGACTCTGCGGCTGCGCCTTGATCAGCTGGTTGGCGACGTCCCAGCCCCCGTTCCAGTCGTGCGTCCAGTACACGAGCATGTGGCCGAGCTGTACCAGCGCATGCGTGTCATTCGGATCGAGCGCGAGCATCGCGCGAAAATCCTGCTCGGCGTGCGCATAGTCGTTCAGCGATTCATAGGCCTTGGCGCGTGCCTCGAAAAGCGTTGCATCGCCTGGCTTTGCAGCGATCAGGCTGGTGGCGTCAGCCACGGCCCACGCGGCCTCGTCGAAATCGATCAGTGCTTCGAGGCGGTGCAGTCGGGCATCGTCGAACTCGGGTCCGAAACGCAGTGCCTCGGACAGATAGATCGCCGCCACCGCCGGGTGCTGGCTGCCTTTCGCTGCATCGCCGGCACTCATCAGGTCAGGGACGCTGGCGAGCTGATCGAGCGCCTCCGGATACGCGGCCAATTCGACCTCTTGCGCGCAATCGCAGTTGCTGACTTCATAAAGAGGCCGCTTCGACAGCATCAGTTTCAGCGCCGGGTTGTCACCGGCGTGAGCCTGTGCCTGCGCGGCGAGGCGGTTCATGCCAGCCAGCGACCCGCCCCACTTCGGCTCCTGCGCCCATATAGCCACGCCGTAGATCGTGTAGTTGTCGGGCGCCGCAGCAATGCCGCCCGCGATGGCATCGTCGGTGTACTTCCGGCCAAAGCCCAAACCGCCGGCGTTGATCAGTGCGGCATGGGCCGGCGTGACCTTGGGGTCCAGCGCAATCGCCTTGCGCAGATCGCTGTCGGCCTGAGCCAGCAGCTTGCCCATGGAGTCGACGCTGTCCTGCGGCGTGTCCCTCATGTAGTTGCTTCCCCGCGCAGCGGCGGCCATGGACACATAGGCCACGCCGCTGGCCGCCCACGCAAACGCGCTGTTCGGCGAATCGCGCTTCCACGCATCCAGGGTGGGACGGACGTCGAACGAGCTGTTTTCGAAGCTTTCGTGGTAGATGCGGTCGAGCAAGCCGGGCGAGTCCGGCTGGGTCTGCTGCGCATGCAACGCCGCGGCAAGGCGGCGATCGAGTTCGGCCGACTGTCCGTGCTGGATCAGCGTCTGCGCTTCGGCAAACGACAACGGCAGCGGCTGCAGGCCAAAGTGGCAATACGCCACCACCGCGTCATGCGACCAGTGACTGCCAGGCGGGTCGGGATAGGCGATGCAGCGCTGCATCGGATCCTTGATCGCCTCGGCACGTTTCGCGGCGGCGAGAAACGCATTCGCCTCGTCGCGGGTGAACAGATGGGCCTTTGCTGCGAGCAGCGGCGAAGGCGCGACATGCCGCGCCGATTGCGCATTGATTATTTCGGCCGTGCGCGACATCACCGAACGGTAACCCCATATCCGTTCGCCGATACCCAGCAGAACGATCGCCACTATCAACAGCCAGCGTGGACCTGAACCCATGACATGCCTCCCCCAGGCAACGATGACGCGACGATAACATTTCGCAAGACCGTGTCGCCGCTGTCACGCGCTCGGCACAGCAACGGCGCGGTGCAGCCATGCGTTCCGGCACTGGTGAGCGGGCACGGCCAGGCGGAAGCTGTCCGGCAATCCGAACGAAGGAGTCGTCCGATGTCACGTGTCACCTGGTTTGTCCTGCTGCTTGCCGCCTCGTCGGGCGCGCTGGCGATGACGCCTGCGCCCACGGCGAACAAGGCGGTGTGCGAGGTCTGGCAGCGCGAGCTGGCGTTTGCGAAGACCGTGCAGCAGCACGACGCGGCGGCGTTCACGAGCTACCTGGCCGACGATGCCGTGTTCGATGCGAACAGCGGCAAGCCGAAGCACGGCGCCGACACGATCCGGCAGCACTGGGCCGCGATCATCGCCGGCAAGACGGTGCATCTGGACTGGTATCCGCAGCATGTGGTGACGACGGCGGATGGTGCGCTCGCTTATTCCAGCGGCACCTATCTGTACGAGGACCCCGCACCCAATGCGAAGCCACGTTACGTGATCGGCAAGTTCGCCACGACATGGCGACGTGGCAGCGACGGCACATGGCGCGTCGCATTCGACGGTGGCGACGACGGCAAGCCGGCCAGCGATGCGGAAGCCGCGATGTTCCGTGCTGGTCGACAATCTCAATGCCTGATAGTCGCCAGCGCAGAGTTGCCCAGAATCCGGCAATGAGGTCGTAAAACGGCGCATCGGGGGCAGCTGGCACATGCGATTCGGCGGCGTTGTCCGGCCTGCCGATCCGCCCGGATGCCCCGTCAACGACCCCGCTCCGCCCTCGGCCATTTCGCCGATTGACCCGCACCTGGCAGCGGCACAGACTGTACAAGGGGAACCCATCGATGACCGTTCAAGTCATCACGGGAATGCAGCCATGAATACGGGTTTGATGAGTCGATCCCTCGTTGTTGCGTCGCTGCTCGTTGCGATGGGCGCCGTGCAGGCGGCAGACAAGGCCATGCCGGCAGCTGACAAGAAGGCACCGACGGACGCACAGATGATCGCCAGCGCGATGCGCGCTGCGCCGGCGCGCGTCGCGAAAGACGCGACGATCATCGCGATGGGCGCGGATGGCCAGATGCGCACACTGCGCAAGGGCAGCAATGACTTCACGTGCATGCCGGACAACCCGGCCACGCCGGGGCCGGATTCCATGTGCATGGACAAGAACGCGATGGAATGGGTAAACGCGTATGTCGGGCACAAGCCCCCTCCGCCCGGCAAGCTCGGCTTGATGTACATGCTGGAAGGCGGCACGGATGCGAGCAACACCGATCCGTACGCGGCGAAACCGGAAAGCGGCAACCACTGGATCAAGACCGGACCGCATTTCATGATCGTGGGCGCGGACCCGGCGTTCTACGCGAGCTATCCGAAGAACCCGAACCCGGATACGGGTGCGCCGTACATCATGTGGGCCGGCACGCCGTATGAGCACCTGATGGCGCCGATCCACTGATCGCACGGTTTGCTTGCACGGATGGGTCGTGTGGATGGCCTTTGCTGGCCGATTGGCGCGTTACGCGCCAGTCGGTGCTTTCGTGCGTCCGTGGATTTCATGCAAACAGGGGCCGGCCGCACCGCGGCATTGATGTCCGAAAACGGCGAGTCAGGCTTGCGCGGCAGTGCTAGCCTGCGTGCATGAGCGAACTCTCCTCCCTGCCCGATCCGCACATTTGCGAACAGGCCCGGCTCAGCCGCGATGCGCGTTTCGACGGGCTGTTCTTCACTGCCGTGCGCAGCACCGGCATCTATTGCCGGCCGGTGTGTCCGGCCCCGACGCCGAAGCGCGAGAACGTGCGCTATTACGCGAACCCGGCGGCGGCAGAAGCGGCCGGATTCCGGCCATGCCTGCGCTGCCGGCCGGAGCTCGCGCCGGGCAACGATCAGTGGCAGCGCGGCGATCATGTGGTCGCACGCGCGTTGAAGCTGATCGAGGCCGGTGTGCTGGCGGAGCAGTCGCTGGACGAACTCGCCACCCGTGTCGGCATCGGCGCGCGGCAGTTACGTCGGCTGTTCGTGGAACGCGTCGGCGCACCGCCGATCAGCGTGCACACGACGCGCCGGCTGCTGTTCGCGAAACAGCTGCTGACGGAAACCGCGCTGCCGGTGACAGAGGTCGCGCTCGCGTCCGGTTTCCGCAGCCTGCGCCGGTTCAATGCGGCGTTCCTGCAGGCGAACCGCATCCCGCCGCGTGAACTGCGCCGGCATCCGCGTGCAGCAGCCGGCGCGGCGCTGGTGCTGCGGCTCGGTTATCGGCCGCCGTATGACTTCGCGGCGCTGCTCGCGTTTCTGCGCACGCGCGCGCTGCCGGGCGTGGAGCTGGTCGACGAGCACAGCTATGCGCGCGTGTTCGGGCCGGCCGACGCATCGGGCTGGCTGCGCCTGACTGCGTGGCCGGGTGGCGAACATGCGTTGCAACTGCAGTTGCACTGTCCGCAACCGACGCAACTGCTCGGCGTGGTGACGACACTGCGGCGGATGTTCGACCTGGACGCGAATCCGCAGGCGATCGCGGACACGTTCCGCCACGACGCGATCCTCGGCCCGTTGCTCGCGCGCCACCCCGGCCTGCGCCTGCCCGGCGGCTGGGACGGTTTCGAGATCGCGGTGCGCGCGATCCTCGGCCAGCAGATCAGCGTGGCGGCGGCGCGTACGCTGGCGACACGCATCGTGCAGCGCTGGGGCGAAGCGCTGCCGACGGCGCCGATGGCGGGACTGGAACGGTTGTTTCCGACGCCGGCCGCACTCGCCCAGGCGGACCTGCGCGAGATCGGCCTGACCACGACGCGCGCGGCGACCATCAGCGGCATGGCACAGGCGCTGCTGGATGGCCGTGTGGATTTTCGCGCCGAGCAATCGTTGGACGAATTCGTGGCGCGCTGGGTCGCGCTGCCCGGCATCGGCGAATGGACGGCGCATTACATGGCGATGCGTGCACTGAGCGATCCGAATGCATTCCCGGCCGCGGATCTGATCCTGCGCCGCGAGGCCACCACCGACACGACCCCGCTCAGCACGAAAGCGCTGACGCTGCGTGCGGACGCATGGCGGCCGTGGCGCGCGTATGCGGTGATCCATCTATGGCGCGGCGCTACCGATGCGTTGCCGCCGCGCACACAACATCGCAAAAAACCGGAGGCGACCGCATGACGAACATGCCGGACACGATTCACTACGACGAGATGGACAGCCCGGTCGGCACGCTCCGACTGGTCGCGGACAGTCATGGCCTGCGCGGAATCTGGTTCGAGCGCGAACGCCATCCGAAGAAGGCCTCGCCAAACTGGATCCGCGCAACCGAACCGCTTGCGTTCGCGCGCGTGCAGCTGGAGGAGTATTTCGCCGGCGAACGGCAGCACTTCGAGCTGCCGCTGCATCCGCTCGGCACGCCGTTCCAGCTGGCGGTGTGGAATGAACTCGGCCGCATTCCGTACGGCGTCACGATCAGCTATGGCGAACTGGCGCGGCGCATCGATCAGCCGCAGGCGGTACGCGCGGTGGGTGCCGCGAACGGGCGCAACCCGTTGCCGATCGTACTGCCGTGCCATCGGGTGATCGGTGCCGACGGCAGCCTCACCGGCTTCGGCGGCGGCCTGCCGACGAAGCGTTTCCTGCTGGCGATGGAAGACCGCATCGCGCGAGGCGATCTGTTTGGTGGCTCACTGTAGTTCGCTGATACGCGTCTCGATATCTGGCCCCGAGTTGTCATTCCGGCGCAGGCCGGAGGAGCTTTTCAACAGCGAAGCTGGTCATCGCTTCATCACCAGCGAAGCCTGTCGTCCATCAGCGATGAATGGAGAAGCAAGTGCGATTCCGGCCTGCGCCGGAATGACGAGTTGAGGGTACACAGCTGATTGATCCTGCTCAATGCCGAGCGATATTGACGCTGCGAAAATCTTATGTATACACTGTATACATGAAGAAGCTCACCACACCAGAAAAAATCCTGCGCGCAGCCCACAAGCTGTTCGACCGCGAGGGCGCCGACGCCGTAAGCATGCGCCGTGTCGCGGACGCGGTCGGCATCACGCCGATGGCGATCTACCGGCACTTTCCGAATCGCGAGTCGCTGCTGAAGCGGCTCTCCGACGACAGCTTCAACACGGTCGCGCACGAATGGGAAGCTCGCGCGACACATCCGGACGTCCACAAGCGCCTGCTCGCGCTGCTGGAGCCGTATCTGAATTACGCGCTGGAGCATCCGCACCTGTTCGACCACGCGTTCTCGGTGAGCCGTGACGATGCGCGGCGTTTTCCCGAGGACTTCCGCGCGCGCCAGTCGCCCACGCTCAACGTCGTTGCCGATGCGGTCGCCGAGGGTGTGCGGCTGGGCGTGCTGAAGCAGGACGATCCGTGGGATGTGGCGATGTCGCTGTGGGCGCACGCGCACGGCCTGGTCGCGCTGTATCGCGCCGGCCGCTTCAGTTACGACGAGACGCAGTTCCGCAAGTTCTACTTCGAATCGATAAGGAGAATGATTGATGGCATCAAGGCTTGATCGTTTCGCGCTGCCGGCATGGCTGACAGCGACCGCACTGGCCGCGCTGGGCTGGTGGTTCGGCAGCGGCGTGCAACCGCTGTGGTGGCTGACCTGGCTGGCGCCGTTGCCGGTGCTGTGGCTTGCGCCGCGGGTTCGCGCCCGCTGGGCGGCGCTGGCAGCCTTCGCCGCGTACGCGATCGGCGGGATCAATCAATGGGACTACCTGCACGGGTACATCGGCCTGCCGGTGGTGGCGATCATCCAGGCCGTCGGCACGCCTGCCTTCCTGCTCGCCTTGTGCGTACTGCTGTTCCGTCGACTGTTGCTGCGCGGCCACGCGCTCGCGGCGGCGTTGGCTCTGCCAGTGATGTGGGTCGCCGTCGAATACGTCAACAACTTGATCTCGCCGCACGGCACGTTCTTCAACGTCGGTTACACACAGATGGATGCGCTTCCGATCATCCAGATCGCTGCCATCACGGGCATCTGGGGCATCGGTTTTCTCGTGCTGCTGTTGCCAGCCGCGATCGCCGTGCAGACCGCAGACCAGGCGTCGAAGCGTAGCCGCATGACGGCTGCCGCGATCGGAGCACTGCTGATCGTGCTCACGTTCGCCTATGGCAGCTGGCGATTGCAGGCCCCAGCCACGTCGACGATCCGCATCGGCCTGGTGTCGTTGCAGGAGCGGGCACGGTCTGCCGCAGCCTTGCAGGCACGGGATGCGCATTACGTGGACGTGACCAAACGTCTCGCGGATGCCGGTGCCCGCATCGTGCTGACCCCGGAAACATCCTTCGCCAGCGACGATGCCTACCTACCTGCATTCGCGGAGTTGGCGAAACAGCGCGATCTGACCGTTGGCATTGGCGTCGATTCCACAAGCGATCCCCGCGCCGAACGCAACATGCTGATGGTGTTCCAGCCGGGCGCCATGTCACCGGCCACCTATAACAAGCGTCATCTGCTGGTCGGCTTAGAGCAGTACACCCCGGGCGATAGCTACACCATGCTTGAAGGCACGCCACGGATCGGACTGGCGATCTGCAAGGACATGGATTTCCACGACACCGGCCACGCCTATGCGGCACGCCACGCACAACTGCTGCTGGTGCCCGCATCGGATTTCACCGTCGATGGCTGGCTGCACAGCCGCATGGCGATCCTGCGTGGCGTGGAAAGCGGTTTCGCCATCGCGCGTGCCGCCCATTCCGGCCGCCTCACGCTGAGCGACGACCGCGGCCGCGTGCTGGCCGAGGCTTCCAGCGAGAAGCACGACGCCGAACTGGTGGGTGAGCTGCCGCTACGCGAAACGCATACGCTGTACACGCAATGGGGTGACTGGTTCGCGTGGCTGGATCTGGCCGGTTTGATCGTGCTGCTGGGTCTGGCCCTGCGTCCGCTGCGTCGCTGAAATGATTGATCAGCCGCTGTGCGTGGGTGCCGGCAGATCCTTCGGCACCACGCGCGGCAGCTTGGCCGCATCGCGCTCGCGATTCAGCAGATCCTGCTGGCTCGCGCGGTCGCGCTCACGCTGCGCGCGATCGGCCGCATCGAGTTGCTGCTGGTTGCGCGGATCGTTTGCCGTCGGGCGCTTCGCGTTGTCCGATACGCTTTGATGCAGCTGCTGCTCCAGCTGGCTTTTCTGCAGCTGATCGCTCACCTGCTGCTGTTGCGCAGTCTGCTGGAACTGCTGCGCCGCCGACTGCGCCGACTGCGTGGATTGCCAGGCACCGGCGGTGGCGAGCGGCGCCAGCGCCAATACGCCGATCAGCAGCGCGCGTATCTCGAAGCTGTGCGAAACAATACGTGTAATGGTCATGGCTGTGCGCGATCATAAGAAGATGGCTTGTGCATCGTAAGGCTCCACATATGAAAATCCTGTTTCGCCTGCTGCTGTGCTCGCTGGCGGCATTCAGCGCCGGTTGTGCCACCCAGCAGCCGGCAGCGCCGGTATCCGTCGCGACAACAACTGCTCGACCCGCGCCGTTGTTGCTGATCTCGATCGACGCGTACCGCTACGACTACATCGAACGCGGACTCAGCCCCACCTTGGCGATGCTGGCGAAGAGCGGCGTGCAGGCAGCGTCGATGCAGCCGTCGTTTCCGTCGCTGACGTTTCCGAACCACTACACGATCGTCACCGGCCTGCGCCCGGATCACCACGGCATCGTCAACAATACGATGCTCGATCCCGTGCTGGGCAAGTTTGACAAGGCTCTCGGCGATGGACGCTGGTGGGCCGAAGGCACACCGATCTGGGAGACCGCCGATCAGCACGGATTGCGCACTGCAACGATGTACTGGCCCGGCACGGCGGCAGATATCCATGGCCATCATCCGGATTACTGGAAACCGTTCGACGAGAAGGTGACGGCGAATCAACGGGTGGATCAGGTGCTGGCATGGCTGGATCTGCCGGCCGCCGAACGCCCCACATTTCTCACTCTGTATTTCGATGCGGTCGACCACGCCGGCCACCGTTACGGACCGGATACGCCGCAGGTGAACGACGCGCTGCGCGAAATCGATGCCGCGATGGCGCGGCTGGTGCAGGGTCTGCGTCAACGCGGCCTGTTCGACCGGATGAACGTGATCGTGCTGGCCGATCACGGCATGGCCAGCGTGCCGGAACAGGACAACGTGATGATCGACCGGCTGATTCCGCAGGACCAGGTGCAGACGGTGAGCGTGGGCATCCTCGCCGGCTTCAACCCGAAAGACGGCAGTCCGAAAGCCGCCACCGATTTCGCCACGATCGAACGCCAGCTCGAACAACCGCAGCAGCATATGCAGTGCTGGGACAAGACCCGCGTGCCGGCACGTTTCGTCTACGGCAGCAATCCGCGCATACCGCAGCTGCTGTGCCTGGCCGATGTCGGCTGGCGCATCACCACCATCGCCGACCACGCCGCCAGCCTCAAGGACCACGTCAGCCTCGGCGAACATGGCTACGACAATGCCGATCCGCTGATGCAGGCACTGTTCGTGGCACACGGCCCCGCGTTCCGGGTCGACGCGAAGGTGGCGGCGTTCCCGAATGTGGACGTCTATCCGCTGATGACCCACTTGCTCGGCATTCCCGCTGCGGCGAACGACGGCGACTACGACGCGGTGAAGGACATGCTCAAGCCGGCAGCACGTTGATGCATGACTCCCTTCCCCGACGGTAGAACTGTCGAGGGAGGGAGTCAGTAGCTGCCGGTGTACCGTGATGGATCGTCGATATCGTCCCGGCGCTATTCATCAGCACAGTGTAATCGCCGCATCGTGCCGATAATCTCGCTACTCCGCGCGTCCGCGCGCAAAGAACGCCACTATCAATACGAACAGCATCATCGCCAGAAGATTTTCGATAAACGCCCCATACGCCTGAGGCACGCCACCGCCGTCGCACCCACATGTACCGGCAGGCATGCCCCTTGCCGGCATATCCATATGTCGACGCTTCATTTTTCCCGACTGGTCGTCCCCGCACAAACTCGATGCTCCACAGAATCACCTCGGGTTCCGGATGACTGGCCTCAAATACATTTTTCTCGCCGGCCTGCTGCTGAGCCAGGCAGCGCACGCTGACGACAACACCTATGTCAGCACGCCTTATGTTGGCCTGCGTTATCGCGACAGCACGCTGCACCAGGACAACCTGACGGATAACGGCCATGCTCACACGCTGCGCCTGCAACTGGGTTACCTGTGGGCACTGACGCCACACTTTGCCGTGTATGCGGAGGGCACGAAGGTATGGTCATTGTTCGGCCGGCAATACAGCGACACGACCGGTCGTCGCACGCCCTACCCGGCCGAACCCGATCCGCGCTCGACGGAACTCAGCAGCGCCTGGGTCGGTTACACCGATGACTGGTTTGAAATCCGTGCCGGGCGGCAGTACCTGAACATCGACGACAAACGTTTCTTCAGCTCCAACGCATGGCGGCAGAACCCGCAATCCTTCGATGGCGTCACCAGCAATCTGAAACTGGGCAGCACGACCACACTGGGTCTCGACTGGATCGATCAGGTCAACCGCACCGTGGGCGCGAATTTCCCCGACATCCACCAGCGTCGCTGGAAACTCGACGGGCAACTATTGCATCTGGACCAGGTGTTGCCGCTGGGCACCCTGACCGCCTACGGCTACTTCATCAAGAACTTCACCCTGGCCACCAATTCCGTGCGCACCGAAGGCGCACGCTGGACTGGCAACGTGCCATTGCAGAGTGGTTCCACCAGGTTGAGCTGGACGCTGGAAGGCGCTCATCAGAACAACTACGACAACAATCCGAACCGCTTCAGCTTGCCCTATCACTTCTTCGAGCTCGGCTATGGCCAGCCGGCATTCTCGGCACGATTGGGCGAGGAGTCGCTCGGCGGGAACGGCCATACCGCATTCAACATCGCCTATGGTTCGGGCCACAGCTTCGATGGGTGGGTCGGCGTCTTCAGCATTCCCCCACATAGCCTGCTTGATCGCTATGGCGGCGTCTACGGCAATCTGCCCTGGCACAACCTGACCTGGCAGGTTACCTACCACGACTTCCATCCGGTGACCGGCAGCGGCTCACGTTACGGCGATGAAATCGATGCCGGCCTGCATGCGAGCATCGACGCCCGCCTGAGCCTTGAGCTGCAGTACGGCGACTACCGCGCACGCAGCTTCAGTGTGAACCAGCGCAAGCTATGGCTACTGGTGGAATATCGCTACGGCAAGCAGGCGACCTAGTGCAGCGACTATTCACTACGCCGCACGACCAATCTGCGATCGGTGTGGATCTAAGTAGAAAATGTATTGGCCACGGTGCCTGAACGTATTGAGCTGCGACAAGTTTCACAGGAACCACATCGACATGCAGCATCAATGCACTACGCCAGTATCAACAGTCAGCCCTTGCCGGGATCCCGCTACTTAGCGAGCCCGTCGTGCAAAGAACGCCACGATCAGTCCGAACAGCAGCATGGCCAGCAGGTTTTCGATGAACGACTGCGTGGTGAAATGCGGCTTCGGCCATGCCGCAGAGAGTGGCACGACCACGTATTCCATTACCCCGAACACCACCACGCCATACAGAACACCAGCGATCACCCAGCGTCGCTTGATCCAGGCCATCTGCCCGGCGGCAAACACGAAGATCGCCGCGATCAGCAGCGACATCGCCCACTGCAGCCCGAGCCCCAGCAACGAGATCGGCATGCCGCCCTGGAACGCAGCCTTGCCCAGCAGACCGCTGGCAATCGCGCGCAGGATGATCAGCGGACTCATGCCGTTGATCACCGCAGCGGAACCGATATCGATCGTGCCGGCGACAAAGCCGCTGCACAGGATGGCAGTCAACGTGGCGATACGCGTTGTGGTCATCAGCAATTCTCCTGACTCGACGTGAGCCTGAGCGCAAACCTGGGCAAGCGATGCAGGGCAGCGTGATCAGACGGTGGGGATGGGGCCCGCATATATTGCCCCACCCCTACGTGCCGGCATGTGCCGACAGTCATGGCCAATCAGTGCCGTGATTCGAGTATCAGCAACCAGCCCTTGCCCGGCTCGACCGTAATCGCATCGCCCGGTTTGAACTCGGCCGCTGGCTGAAAACCTTCGACCGCCGGCGCTTTCAACGTGACGTTGCCGGGCTTCAGCCCGAGCGCCTTCCAGTCGATCTGTAGTTTCACCGTGGTGTTCTGCGGCGCCCATGAGGCCAGTGCGATCAGCGTCTTGCCGTGGCGCACGTAGCTGGTGGCGAGTACGTCGTCACGGCCGGTTTTCACCGGTGCATCGTGCACCCACCAGCCGACCATGTCGGCCTGTTCGATGCCGAAGCTGTCCCACAGCTGCCACAGCGGGCGCGGGTCGCTGCCCTTGGACCAGCCGAGCCGGCTGGTCATGCCGAACAGCATGCCGCGCCACGGGTTGCCGTCGTGCTGCAGCATCTCGCCCATCAGGCCGTACGGAATGCCGGAGAGTTCGGTGAGCCAGTAGCTGGGCGAGGTTTTCTCGTAGTCGAACTCCTCGCCGAACCACAGCCGGTCGATGTACGGGAACAGTTCCATGTACAGCAGCGTGCTGTTGATGTGGCCGTCACGCGGGTTGAACTGGTTGGCCGAGTGCAGGTCGATCAGCGGATGCGGTCGGTGCGCTTCGAGCACCTTGCGCACGCGCTTCATGGTCACGCGGTCGTAGGCGACGTCGTCGAGGTACAGGCCGTCGATGCCGACGTTGCGCGCGAGCCAGTCCAGTCCTTCGATGTAGTAGTTGTGCCAGCGGCTCTGGCCGGCGTCGATCACCGCCGCGTCGCGGTTTTCCGGCACGTGCCAGGCGGCGATGTAGTCGCCGTCCAGATGCTCCTGCAGCCACGAGAAGCCACCGCCCTTGCCACCGCTGATCACCTCGTGACCCAGCGATTCAAGCATCGGCAGTTCCGACGCACGATCGGACAGCTCGCGAATGGTGTCGTAGATCTTCACCTTCATGCCGCGCTGGTGCGCCGCGTCGATGTAGCCACGCATCGCATCCGCTTTGAGGAACGGGTAGTTGATCCACGGATTGATCGGCGTGGCGTGATGGATGTTCACCACATTCGCACCGTCGGCCTTGATCGTGTCCAGCTCGGCGTACTTGTGGAAGTAGCGTTCCGCGAAATGCTCGGCCGGCTTGATCGGCTTGAACGGAGTGACGCGCATGACCACGTCGTAGCGCAGCGTCTGCCCTGCCGTCATCGTGCGTGGTCCACTGAACGCGCTGACCAGATAACGCGCGCCGTCGCGCTTGAACGTGATGCCGCCGTGCCCGTCGTTGTCCCATGAGGTAGGCATGCGCAACGGTTGCTGGTGGTAGAAGTTGGTGTTGAGCGGGCGCAGGTAATGCTCGTCGCGCAGATGGAATTCCAGTCCGGCATTTACCGCGCCGATCCACGCACCGTCCTGGTTGTTCTCGACGTTCCACTTCCAGTCGAAATCCGCCGGTGCATGATCACCGACATGGCCAAGGCCCAGTTCGTATTGCGCCACGTCGTTGCGCAGGGGAATCTGCAAGCGGATATCGTTCAACGTCACTGACTGGCGCGCAGTCAGCGCGATCGCATAGGTCAGCGTGCCATCCGCTTCAAGACTGGCTGTGATCTCACTCTGCAGCGGCCCGGTGTTGCCGGCCATCGTCCAGTGCACTCGTGCGGGCCCGTCGTTCTGCACATTCGGTACACCGTGCGCATTCAATGCATGCGTGCCGCTGGCGTCCTGCACCAGCAACTGCATCGGCGCCGCGAGCAACTGGCGCGGCTGTTTGGCGAAGCCGGTCATGCGTTCGTCGAAGCGGCTTTGTATTTGTGCCGGTAGCCCATTGGAGGCCAGCTGGACCTCGCGACCGAGAATGCTGAGCCTTGCGCCGTTTACCGTAATGGCAGTGAACGGCTTCACCAGCGCGTTGTCCTGCGCCAGCCGTGAATCCAGCCAGCGCAGCCGCGTGAGTCTCGATGGATCGTCGTCGCCCTGCGCCACCGCCTTGCCTGCGTCTACGGTGATCGTCAGCGGTACTTTCTGCGGCGGCACGCCGTCGGCGCTGATCGTCAGCTCGCCGCGATACACGCCGGGCTTAGCATCGGCCGGAATATCCAGCCCCATCCACAACGGCTGCACCCTGCCCTGCGCGACATCCACGCGGGTGCTGAATGGCTGGCCGGTGTAGTCGATGCCGCCGCGGTTGAAACAGGTCAGCGCGCTGGAGGGAATCACTGCGCCGTCCGGGCCGTGCAGATCGGCTGCGATCACCTGCACGTCGTTGACGGCGGCACGTGGTGCCCACAGGCCGACCTGAAAGCTCAGGTACTCGCCGCGCAATGCGCTGTCGGTGAATTCACCGCCCGCACCGCGCGTAGCCCAGCGCTCGGGAACCTGGTCGAACATGCGCACCGGGTGCGCCCGCGTCTCCGGAAACAGCAGCATGGTGGACTGCGGATTGGCCGCCAGCAGTGGCTGCAGTTCCTGTGGCGTGGCGGTGCGTTCCATGTCGGTATAGGCGTCGAACGCATCGACCGCTTCATAACGCAGCACCAGCGCCTGCGGCAGATGAGGCCATGTGGTTGCGGCAAACTTGCGCGCCCACGCGGGGTCGGCGCTGTCCTTCGGCGACTGGTAAGTCACCGTTGGGTAGTTGCTGCGGCCGTTGCTGAGATACGGCTGGTAATAGACCGCGTAGACGCCGGCTTGCTTCGCCGCGAACACCAGTTCGCCGGCAGCCTGATCGATCGCTCCGCGCAGCACATCCGTCACCACGCTGCCGTCGGGTGCGGTGACGATCAGCGCGACCTGCTCCGGATGCGCATCGCGGCGGCGCCACGGAATGCTCACGCGCACCGCGTCGGCCGGTTTGCTCACCTGCACGAGGTAGCGATGATTGCCATAGTGATCCGCTTCCCAGCGCAGATTCGTGCCAGAGCCGGAGGTCTGCGGCTGCGCCCACAACACGGTGCCTGCACCCAGCAGCGCACATGCCAGCAGGCATGGAAATCGTCGTTTGCTCATGGCTTGCGGAAACTCTTGCTGTCGTGATCGAAACCAATATGTAACCTGATCAACCGCAATTCGCAAGAAATTGAATGAAATTGCAACCAATTGAAGATTACTCAGGCACTGCGGTCGCTGCGCAATGCACGTATCGCTTCATCGTTACCAGCTGCGCCGCGCCCACTGACCCAACCGAACAGCGCGATGCCGACGATGATCGCCAGCGCGCCGAACAATGCGTAGCCGTGTGGCCATGCCTCCCCAAGGAACAGCACGCCGAGCAGGGTAGCGAACAGCAGCTCGGCCGCCTGCATCGCCTCGACTGCAGCCAGCGCGGTCGGCTCGCGCCGCACCATGTCGGTGGCGCGGAAGAACATCACCGTGGCGATCGTGCCGGACGACAGCGCGACGCCACCTGCCAGCAGCGCCTCGCGCAACGTCGGTGGCCCGATCGTGCACCACGCGATGACGCCGAACAGCAACCACAGCGGCCAGCTGCACAAGGTCATGCCGAACACGCGCTGCACGGCATTGATATGACTTTCGCCGTGCTCCAGATGCAGCAGCAGTTTGCGGTTGCCCAGCGGATAGGCGAATGCGGACAGCACCACCGCGCCGATCGCCAGCCAGTCACTCGTATGCAGCCGGCCTTGCGCATGACCCCATTGCAGCGCGAACACACCGGCCACGATCAGCGCACCGATCGCCAGCGTGCGCCAAGCCAGCCGAGAGCGTTCGTCGCGATAGATCAGCGGTGCCAGTAGCGGACCTGCCAGCACGGTGGTCTGGAAGCTGCCGGCGATCAGCCACGATGGCCCGCTGCTGGCCGCCCACGTCAGCGGAATGCCGAACAGCACGAAACCCACGCTGCTCCACAGCAGCCATGTGCGCGAGTGCCGGCGCAGTTCGCGCGGCAATTCACCCAGACCGCCCTGCAGCGGCAGCACCAGCGCGAGCAACGGCAACGTAAACAGGTAACGCAGGATCACTGCCCACGCCCAATGCCCACCGCCGGCCACCAGACTGCGATTGAGCACGTAGGTAAGCGTAAAGAACAGCGCAGAACACAGCGCCAGCCCCACCGCTGCCAGAGCATTTGAACGCATCGTTACCAGCCGGCGAAAGATCCAAGTGTGACAAATCGCAGCGAGCTTGCGTATCGCCTCCGGGGTGGCTGTTCTTGTGGGAGCGGTTTTAGCCGCGACGCTGTTTCGGCCGGATAGTTGGCCTGATGGTCGCTGAGGCCTGCTCGCCGGCGAGCGCTGCGACGCCGGCTGCGGCCACCTGTGCGTCCTGTGTCGACTGCATGCCGGAGACGCCGATCGCACCGATCACCTCACCGTCCACGATCAACGGCAGGCCACCGTCCAGCGGCAACAGGTTGCGCATGCCGAGCAGGCGCAGGCCGAGGCTGCCGGATGCTACGGCATCCTCGAAGATTTTGCTGGGCCGGCGGAAGTTCACTGCTGTCTCCGCCTTGGCCTGCGCCACCGTCACGCTGGCGTGCTGCGCCTGGTCGAGCGCATGCAGCATTACCAGATGGCCGCCGCTGCCGACCACGGCGATCACCATCGGCCAGCCGTGTGCCTGCGCCTCAGCCTCGGCGGCCGCCATGACGCGGCGCGCCCGGTCGAGTGTGATGGGTGCGCCGTAGCGCGCTACGACAGGTGCGCTCATGGAGTCGCCTGCGCGTTTGCGTCCGGCCCGAAGTCCGTGCGTGGCGCGGCATCCGTCCACACTCTGGGCGCATAGCCGGCGGGCTTGTCGCCGACACCCACGCCGCCGTGCAGACCGTTCTGTTGCGCCGGCTCGAAGAAGCTGTAGGGAAACTGCAGCGGCAGCGCGGAGACTTCATCCAGCTGGCGCAGGGCTTGGTCCGGCAACGGGCGTTCGAGCGCGGCAAGATTGTCCTCGAACTGCGCCAAGTTGCGCGAGCCGAGAATCACCGCACCCAGTCCGGGCCGGCGCGCGGCCCACTGGATCGCGACCTGCGCCATGCTCAGGCCGCTCTCGCGCGCGACCTGCTCGACCGCCCCGACGATGGCCCAGTTGCGCGGCGTGAACTTGTCCGCCAGCGACGGCAAGCCCATCGACTTGACCGCCTGCAGCCGGCCTTCGCCCGCGCCATCATGACCGGCTTCGCTGGGCCGGTATTTGCCGGACAGCAAGCCCATCGCCAGCGGACTCCAGGCGGTGATGCCCAGGCCAAGCTCCTGTGCCAGCGGCACGTATTCGCGCTCGATGTTGCGTTCGGCCAATGAATACTGCAGTTGCAGGTTGACCAGCGGATGCAGGTGATGCGCCCGTGCCAGCGTCTGGATCTGCGCGGCATACCATGCCGGCACATCGGACAGGCCGGCGTAGCGGATCTTGCCGGCGCGGACGAGGTCGTCCAGCGTCTGCAGTACCTCCTCGGCCGGGGTGATCCGATCCCAGGTGTGCAGCAGGTACAGGTCGATGTAGTCCGTCCGCAGACGGCGCAGCGAACCCTCGACCGCGCGCAGGATGTTCTTGCGGCCGTTGCCGCCCGCATTCGGATTGCCGTGCTCGGCGTTGTAGCTGAACTTGGTCGTGAGCACCACGCGGTCGCGGCTGCCGCTGTCGGCGATGAACTTGCCCAGAAAACGCTCGCTGCTGCCTTCGGTGTAGAGATCGGCGGTGTCGACGAAATTGCCGCCGGCAGCGAGGTAGCGGTCGAACATCGCACGGGCGGTGTCTTCCGCCGCGCCCCAGCCCCAGTCGTCGCCGAAGGTCATGGTGCCGAGCGCGAGACGGCTGACGCGCAAGCCGGAACGGCCGAGGGTGTAGTACTGATCGAGCGGCATGAGGGGACTCCATCGGTGGTGAACGGCACTCAGTCTGCCTCTTGCCATTACGATGAAAAATACCGATTCTCTGCATGCTTCATGAAGCAGGACTAATCAATGCGCGACGATCACACCGCCGCACTGCGCACATTCCACACGATCGCCCGACACGCCAGCTTCACCCGCGCCGCGGCCGAGCTGGAAGTGACGCCATCTGCCTTGAGCCAGACCATGCGCCAGCTGGAGCAGCGCCTGGGCGTGCGCTTGCTGCAGCGAAGCACGCGCAAGGTAGGCCTGACCGAAGCCGGGCAACTGTTCCTCGAGCGCATCGCGCCCGCGTTGGCCGACATCGACGGTGCAGTGGAAGCATTGCGCCAGCACGGCGACCATCCTGCCGGCACGCTCCGTATCACCGCGTCGCAAAGCCTGTTCGACCAGTTGATCGCACCGATGCTCGGGGATTTTCTGCGTGCGTATCCCGATGTGACGCTGGACCTGGTGGTCGACAGCGCACTTACTGACCTGGTCGCCGAAGGTGTCGATGCGGGCATCCGCCTGGGCGAACGACTGGCACGCGACGTGGTCGCCATACCGTTGGGTGGGCCGGTGCGCGCGGTCGTGGCCGGTTCACCGGCGTACTTCGCGAAGCATGGACGACCGCAGCATCCGCGCGAACTGCAGCAGCATGCCTGCGCACGCTTCCGCTACAGCAGCGGCGCGATCTACCGCTGGGAGTTTGCCCATAAACACGGCAGCTACAAACGCAGCGGCAACAAAGCCGGCGCACAACGCGGGCGCTGGTTCGAGATCGACGTGGCTGGCCCGCTGATCACGAACGAGCCCACGCTGCAGATCCGTGCCGCGCTCGATGGCCTGCTGCTGGTACACGTGCTGGAACCGATGGTACGCGAGCACATCGCGACTGGCCGCCTGCAGACCGTGCTCGACGCGTGGCTGCCGCCATTCGAGGGTTTCTACCTGTATTACCCGAGCCGGTTGCAGGTGCCGCCCAAGCTGCGCGCATTCATTGATTTTCTGCGCGAGCGACTGGAGCCGTCGGCCTGAGTGGCTCCGTGAAACACATTCAGCGTGTCTTGCACAACGCGAAGCACCTGCTTGCCCCGATCACTCGAACCTCGCATGGCAACTCTCCCGGGGTGGTTTTCGGAAAACCGTCGTCGACGGAACACATTGACAATGCCAGCCGCGCAGTAATCGATTCACCAGGCAAGTAACAGCGGCAAAGGCTGCGCCAGCATCCATGCTGGCACAGCTTCACATCGGAGAGCCGGCGACTGATCAACGCCAGTAGCCGCCCACCCAGACATGCCGCGGCGCCCAGTAGCCGGGCACCCATACACGGGCGTGATAGCCGCCGCGCGGTGCCACCACCACGCAGCCAGTCAAGGCGAAACTGCTGCCGATCAAGGCAGCGGCGATGAGACAAGCGGACATGAAGCGACGCATGGGACACTCCTGTGGGGATGTGCCATGAAAAACGCTGCTGCCTACCGCGCCGATGACTGCCGTGGCGATCGCCGATGGCTTGCGTTCATGTTTCCCGCAACACTTTCCATCGGCGTCAGTGCGCGGCCAGCGCGCTTACGGTCGCCCGATAGCGCGCGGCGATGCGCGCCTCATCGCGATGCCGGAAATCGCGCACCACCCATTCGCCGCCGCACATCACATCGCGCACCAATGGCGTGTTGCCGGCGAACAGGAAGCTGTCCAGAAATGAGCGGGTATCGCGCGCGGTCAGCAAGGGCGACGTTTCATCCAGCACGATCAGGTCGGCTCGCGCGCCGCTGCGCAATTCACCCACCGGCAGACCGGACGCCTGCGCACCACCATGCAATGCGGCACACCACAACGTCTCACCCACGCTGATGCCCTGCGCGCGCGCCGCGATATTGCGATGGCCACTGGTCAGCCGCTGACCGTATTCCAGCCAGCGCAGTTCCTCCACCGGCGAGATCGAGATGTGCGAGTCCGAACCGATCCCGAGCGTGCCGCTGGCATCCTGATACGCGGCCAGCGGAAACAGGCCGTCGCCGAGATTCGCCTCGGTGGTGGGACACAGCCCGGCGATCGCACCGCTGCGGGCGAGCTGCGAGGTTTCCGCTTCGGTGAGATGCGTCGCATGCACCAGGCACCAGCGCGCATCGATGTCGGCATGATCGAACAGCCACTCCACCGGCCGCGCGCCGCGCGTGGCAAGGCAATCCTGCACCTCGCCGATCTGCTCGGCGATGTGGATGTGGATCGGGCAGGTTTTCGCAAAATCGCTGGCAAGCACGTCGCGCATCGCCTGCTCCGGCACTGCGCGCAGGGAATGCAGTGCGATGCCGACACGCAGGTTGTCGCTCTCATGCTTGCGCAGCGTATCAAGCAGGCGCAGATACGCGGCCACGTCATGTCCGAAACGGCGTTGTCGCGCAGTGAGCGCGCGGCCATCGAAGCCGCCGCTGATGTACAGCACCGGCAACAGGGTCAGCGCGATGCCGGCCTCGCGTGCCGCCTCGATCAGCGCCAGCGACATCGCCTCCGCTTGCGCGTACGGCGTGCCATCCGGCTGATGATGCAGATAGTGGAATTCGCAGACCTGGGTGTAACCGGCCTTCAGCATCTCCACATAAAGTTGCGCGGCAATCGCCTTCAGTTCGTCCGGGCCGATCGCGGCGGCGAACGCGTACATCGTCTCGCGCCAGCTCCAGAAGCTGTCATCGCTGCGGCCCTTGCGTTCGGCCAGCCCGGCCATCGCGCGCTGGAACGCGTGCGAATGCAGGTTCGGCATGCCAGGCAGCACCCAGTTGCCGATCGACTCGCCCGTGCTGTCCGCCGGTTCGAGCAAGCGCCCGTCCGCATCCAGCGCCAGCACGGCATCTGTTTGCCAGCCCTCGGCACGCCAGAGTTGAGCCGCCTTGAAGTGACGAAGGGTGGCGTGATTGCTCATGAGTCCAACTCCCGTAGGCGATGCCGCGCAGTGTAACCGGGCGGATGACAGCGCCTTCACTTTGGCATTCACCCGGCTATGCATAATGAAGTAATGGCCAAGAAAACCCTCGAAAACACCCCGAAACTGCTGCTGCGACAGGCCGCCCTGATCGACGTGCCGCAACTGGCCGAGCTCACTGCGCGGATCTATTCGGCGGAATGGGGCCATTCGGCGGAGATGCTGCGCTCGCAGCAGACGCATTTTCCCGAAGGCCAGTTCGTGGTCGAGTACGAAGGCGTGATCGTCGGCTACTGCGCCACCTTCCGCATCGACGAAGCCACCGCGCTGGCGCCGCATACCTGGATGCAGATCACCGGCGGTGGCATGGGCTCGCGCCACAAGCCGGACGGCAACTGGCTGTACGGCATGGAAGTGGTGGTGCATCCGGACTACCGCGGCATGCGCATCGGCCAGCGGTTGTACCAGGCGCGCAAGCGGCTGTGCATGGATCTCAAATTGCGCGGCATCGTGTTCGGCGGGCGCATCCCCGGTCTGGCGAAGAACCTTGCACGTTACGGCAACGCCGAGGCGTATGTGCAGGCGGTGGTAGAAGGCAAGCGGCGCGACCTCACGCTGAGTTTCCAGTTGTCCAACGACTTCGAGGTGATCGGCCTGCTGCGCGCGTACGTGCCGTCCGATCACGAATCGCTCGGCTACGCGGCGCACCTGGTCTGGCGCAATCCGCAACTGCTCGACCAGCCGGACATGCCACCGATCACCTCGGCCCGGTTGCTGCCCGATTCGGTGCGGGTGGCCTCGGTACAGTACCAGCAGCGCCGGATCACCTCGTTCGCGGAGTTCGCCACCCAGGTCGAATACTTCACCGACATCGCCGCCGACTACAGCGCCGACTTCGTCACCTTCCCCGAGCTGATCACGCTGCAGCTGCTGTCGATCGAGAACACCGAGCTGTCGCCGGTGGAGTCGATCCGAAAACTGAGCCACTACACGCCGCAAGTGAAAGAACTGTTCAGCCGTCTGGCCGTCCATTACAACATCAACATCATCGCCGGCACGCATCCTACCGAACAGGCCAATGGCGACATCCACAACGTCTGCTACGTATGCCTGCGCGACGGCTCGATCCACGAACGCGAAAAATTGCACCCCACGCCGAGCGAACGCAACGTGTGGAACATCAGCGGCGGCGACAGCGCAGCCACGGTACTCACCGACTGCGGACCGATCGGCGTGATGATCTGCTACGACGCGGAGTTCCCGGAAGTGGCGCGCCACCTCACTGACCAGGGCGCGCTGATCCTGTTTGTGCCATTTTGCACCGACGTGCGCGAGGGTTATCTGCGCGTGCGCTACTGCGCGCAGGCGCGAGCGATCGAAAACCAGTGCTACGTGGTGCTGTCCGGCAACGTGGGCAACCTGCCCGGCGTCAACAACTTCGACATCCAGTATGGCCAGAGCTGCATCCTGACACCCAGCGATTTCGGCTTCGCCCGCGACGGCGTCGCCGCCGACTCCACACCTAACATCGAAACCGTGCTGTTCGCCGATCTGCGCCTGGAAAGTCTGGCCCGCGCGCGCAATGCCGGCGCGGTGCAGAACCTGAAGGATCGCCGCTTCGATCTGTACGAGACGCGCTGGCGGCCACGCTGAGAGATGGCGTGCCGGCTATAGCGCCCGGTCTGCAATAATCGATGCATGTCCGAATTGCCCGAACCTGCATCGAAGTCGTCGAGCCCGCGTCTGCAGGCGTTGCTCGGCCATGAATTTTTCGCCCCACAGCACTGGAAACGTCGCCTCGTACTCTGGTTCGGCGCAGTGCTGGTGGCTCTGGCCGCGATCCTGTTCGCCAAGGCAAGCACTTGGGCCTACCAGTTTTTTCAAAGCATCCTCAGTCACGGTTCGTGGATTCCGCTGATCCTGACGCCGGTCGTGTTCGGCCTGCTCGCCTGGATTACCGAAGGACGCCTGCGAGCTACCCGCGGCAGCGGTATCCCGCAAGTGATCGGCACCCTGCACATCGAAGACGAAGGCTTTCGCGCCCACATGCTGGCGCTGCCGATTGCCGCTGGCAAGATGGCACTGACCCTAATCGCGCTGGCAGTCGGCGCCTCGATCGGCCGCGAAGGTCCGACTGTGCACGTCGGCGCCGGCCTGTTCTATTCGCTCGGCCGGCGCTTTGGCTTCACCGATCCCAAGGCCGCCTCACGTTTCATTCTTGCCGGTGGCGCCTGCGGCATCGCTGCGGCTTTCAACGCCCCACTGGCCGGCGTGGTGTTCGCGATCGAGGAACTCGCCGGTACCTTTGAACATCGTTTCAGCGGCCTGCTGCTGACCGCGGTGTTCATCGGTGGCGTGGTGTCACTCGGCATCATGGGCAACTATTCCTATTTCGGCAGAGTGCAGGCCGATCTTCCCCTGGGTCATGCCTGGTTGGCGGTATTGCTCACCGGCATCATCTGCGGCCTGCTGGGTGGTCTGTTCGCACGGCTGATCCTGCTCAACCGGCACGGACCGCTAGCCTTTATCGGTCGGTTACGTGCGCACGCACCGGTGTTGTTCGCCGCCGGTTGCGGGCTCGCATTGGCGCTGATCGGGCTGTTCTCGCACAACACCGTCTACGGCACCGGCTATGACCAGGCTCGGGCGTTCGTGCAGGAAGCGGCGGTCACTCCAGGACATGCCTTTGGCATCGCCAAGCTGGTGGCGAATGTGGTGTCCTACTGGGCCGGCATTCCCGGTGGCATCTTTTCACCGGCACTGGCGGTGGGCGCCGGGCTCGGTCACAACATTGCCTATTTCCTGCCGGGCGTACCGGCTAGTGCGGTAGTGCTGCTGGGCATGAGCGCGTATCTGGCCGGCGTCACCGGCGCACCGCTGACATCGGCGGTGATCGCGATGGAGCTGACCGATAATCAGGATATGGTGATCCCGATCATGGCCGCCTGCCTGCTTGCCCGCGCAGCGGCCTCGCTGTTCTGCCCGACGCCGGTCTACAAGGATTTTGCCGAACGGATGGTGCAGGACTTCGAGCGGCAACAAGCCGCCCATGCCGAAAACACCGAGAAGACCCGACTGAAAACCGAGGCGTTGCAACATGCCGGCAGCACCAGCGCCTTCGACGAACCGGCTGCACCCGTCGACGACATGGACGATGATCCATCCAGCAAGACATGAACGCAGTCACGGAGCCGCCGAAAACATGAGTGAACCACGCTGGGACCGGTTGTTGTTGAACGCCACGCTGGCGACGTTTGTCGGCGACGCGCCCTATGGCTTGATCGAGCACGGCGCAATCGCACTGCATCACGGCCGTATCGCCTGGGTCGGCCGCATGGATGCCTTGACGGATGCGCCGAACACGCTGGCCGTCGTCGTCGAATCGCTCGATGGTGCGCTGGTCACGCCGGGACTGATCGACTGCCATACCCACCTGGTGTTCGGCGGCGACCGCGCACATGAATTCGACCTGCGCCTCAACGGCGCCAGCTACGAAGAGATCGCCCGTGCCGGCGGCGGCATCGTATCCAGCGTCAATGCCACCCGTGCAGCCAGCGAGGAAGCCCTGTTCGCGCAATCGCTGCCGCGCGCGCGCGCGCTGCTCGCCGACGGCGTGACCACGCTGGAAATCAAATCCGGTTACGGACTGGATCTTGAAAGCGAGCGCCGCATGTTGCGGGTGGCGCGCCGCCTCGGCCGCGAGCTAGGCCTTAGCGTGCGCACCAGTTTTCTCGGGCTGCATGCGCTGCCGCCGGAATATCGCGACAGCCGCGCCGATTATGTGGCACTGGTCTGCGATGAGATGCTGCCCGCGCTCGCCGCCGAAGGCCTGGTCGACGCGGTCGATGCGTTCTGCGAGAACATCGGTTTCACTCGCGATGAAACCCATCGTTTGTTCGAGCGCGCAAAACAGCTGGGCCTGTCGGTGAAGCTGCATGCGGAGCAATTGTCCGATCAGGAAGGTGCCGCGCTGGTTGCCGAATATGGCGGCCTCTCCGCCGATCATCTGGAATACCTCAGCGAATCCGGCGTCCTGGCGATGGCCCATGCCGGCACCGTCGCCGTACTGCTGCCCGGTGCGTTCTACGCGCTGCGCGAAACGAAACTGCCGCCAGTCGCCTTGCTGCGCGAACATGCCGTGGCGATCGCGATCGCCACCGACTGCAACCCCGGCACCTCACCGCTGTTGTCGCTGCGGCTGGCAGCTGGCATGGCCTGCACGCTGTTCCGGCTGACGCCCGAGGAAGCCCTGCGTGGCGTCACCATCAACGCGGCGCGAGCGCTCGGCCTGACCGATCGCGGCACCCTTGCGGTGGGGCAGCGCGCTGATCTGGTGGTGTGGGACGTGCGTCGACCAGCCGACCTGTGTTATTGGATCGGCGGCAGCCTGGCCCGCAAGATCTATGTGGCCGGCGAAGCCGTCTCGCGGCGCAAGCCTTCCAGGCGCTCATCCAGCGCTTCGTAAAATGCCTGCGGCAGATCCGCCTGCACCGGTACCCGCCACCAGTGCGCCTGGGCGAAACGCTGGCATTTGACGGCGTCCTTATCGGTCATCAGCACCGGCAAGCCGTCCGCGAAATCCAGATCCGCCGCAGCAAAATCGTGATGATCCGCAAAAGAGTGCTCGATCGGCGTGATGCCGGCCGCGCGCAGACTGTCGAAGAATCGCTGCGGGTTGCCGATCGCAGCCGCCGCGTGCACACGCTGACCGCGGAAGCTGGCTAAGGACTGAACTCGCCCGTCACTCAGCGCGACGACATCACCGCCGCGCAATTGCATCAGATACTCACCGTCTTCGGCGATGCCACCGTTGCAGACGCGCAGATCCACTTGCCGCAACCGGCTCAGTGGCTCGCGCAACGGGCCAGCCGGCAGCAGCCGGCCATTGCCGAAACGGCGCATGCCGTCGATCACGCAGATTTCCACGTCGCGCGCCAGTGCGTAATGCTGCAGGCCATCGTCGGCGATCAACATATTGCAGCCGGCATCGAGCAGCAGCTTTGCTGCTGCCGGTCGATCACGACCCACTGCCACCGGCACGCCGCTGGCGTGGATCAGGCAGGGTTCGTCGCCGACCTGCGCCGGATTCGGTGTGTCACCGAGCAGCAAGGGCTCGCGCTGACTGCCACCATAGCCTCGACTGACCACGCCAGGCCGATAGCCGCGTGCGCGCAAGGCAGTGACCAGCGCGATCGTCAGCGGCGTCTTGCCGGTGCCACCTACGCTGAGGTTGCCGATCACGATGACTGGTGCCGGCAGGCGCACGCTGCGTAATACACCGGCCCGATAAAGCATGCCGCGCAGGCGGATCACGCCGCCGTACAGCGTCGCCAGAGGCCGCGTCCACCACGGCGCCCGGCTGCTGCCGTACCAGGCTGATTCGAGCGTGTCGATCAGCGCCATCAGCGGCCCTCAGTCGTCGACTTGCCCGGCCGCATGGTCGTGGAACTGCATGCGATGCAGCGCGGCATAATGCCCGCTCAGCGCCAGCAGCTCGACATGCGTGCCGCGTTCGACGATGCGCCCCTGCTCCATCACCGCGATCTGGTCGGCACCTTCGATGGTGGACAGCCGATGCGCGATCACCAGTGTGGTGCGATCGCGCATCAGGCGCTGCAAGGCTTGCTGGATCAACCGCTCGGATTCGGTATCCAGTGCGCTGGTGGCTTCGTCCAGCACCAGGATCGGTGCGTTCTTGAGGATCGCGCGGGCAATCGCGATGCGCTGGCGCTGACCGCCGGAAAGCATGTTGCCGCCCTGCCCGATCTGGGTGTGGATGCCTTGCGGCATGCGCGCGATGAACTCCATCGCATTCGCCGCCTCGGCCGCGGCGATGATGTCCGACTCGCTGGCGCCGGCCAGTTCGCCGTAAGCGATATTGTCGGCCACGCTGCCGTCGAACAACACCACGCTTTGCCCCACCCAGCCGATCTGCCGGCGCAGCGACGCCAGCGTGTAAGCCTCGTAATTCTGACCGTCCAGCATGATCTGTCCGTCGCTCGGCGCATAGAAACGCGGCAACAGGCTGACCAGGCTGCTCTTGCCGCTGCCGGAACGGCCGACCAGTGCGGTCACTGTGCCCGGCGCGCAATGCAGGTCGACGCCGCGCAATGCCTCTGCCTCGCTGCGCGGATAGACCAGCCGGATGCCGTGCATTGACAAGTCGCCACGCGTGCGCTCCAGTACCAGCGTGCCGCGATCCGGCTCGGGTGGAAGGTCGATGATCTCGAACAGATCCTCGGCCGCGGACAGACCACGTTGCATGTTCGCCTGCACATTGGCGAGCCGACGTAGCGCCGGCAGCATCATGCCCATCGCCGTCAGCACGGCCAGGAACACACCCGGCGACATGTCATGCAGTATTTGCGGCCGTGTACCCAGGAACACCAGCGCGGCCAGCGCACAGGCGGCCACCAGCTGAATGGTGGAGCTGGACGTGGCATTGGTCGCCGCGATCTTCAGGTTCAGCCCGCGGGTGCGCTTGGTGACATCACTGAAGCGGTTGCTCTCATGCGTCTGACCGCCATAGATGCGCACCTCGCGATGCGCACTGACCGATTCCTCCACCGTGCCGGTGACCGAACCCATCGAACCCTGAATCCGCCGGCTGATTCGCCGGTAGCGCCGACTTACCATGGCGGCAATCAACGCGATCGCGGGCACCATCACCAACAGCGCCGACGTGAGATAGATGCTGTTGTAGAGCATCACCGCGAGCATGGCGATGACGGTGAATCCATCGGTTACGACCGTTTTTATGGAGTCGGTCGCTGCGGCGGCCACCTGTTCGCTGGTGTAGGTAATCCGGGAAATCTGCTGCCCCGACGGCTCGGCACCGAAAAACGCTGCCGGCAGTCTCAGATAGGCATCGAAGACATCCTGCTGGACCGCCTGCACCACATGCCGCCCCATATAGGAAATGCCGTAGTTGCTGACGAAGGTGCCGACGGAACGCACGAAGAAGATGCCGATGATCCAGATCGGCATCCAGAAAATCAGGTACGCGTCCTTCTTCGCAAACAAGTCGTCGGTGATGAGCTTCAACAGGTTCGTGAAAATCGCCTGACCGGCGCCATCCGCCAACATGCCGAACAACGAGATCAAACCCACCACCCAGTAGCGCCAGGTATAACCGAGCAGACGCTTGTAGATCCGCCAGGACTCCGCGTCCCAGATCGTGACCTTCTTGTTCTTGTCGATCACTGCGCGGCGCCAGGCTTGCTCGGCGTCGTCGCGATCGACAGCTTGGTGAAACCGAGCTGGCCGAGTGCGTCCATCGCGGTGACCACGTCCTGGTGCGGCGTCATGGCATCGGCGCGAATCGTCACCTGTCGCTCGCGGTCGGCGCCGGCATTGCGTGCGATGGTCTGCATGAGTGGCTCGATGCCCTCGCCAAGCACCTCGTCGCTGCCCACGTAGAAGCGACCGTCGTGGTCGATCATGATGGTCAGCGCCGGGGCGTTCATGTCGCGATCCTGCGTGCTGGCCTTAGGCAGGGTCACCTGCAGGCGCGAATGCTGCACGAACGTGCTGGTCAGCACGAAGAACATCAGCAGGGTCAACAGCACGTCGATCAGCGGAATCACGTTGATCTCGAAATCATCGCCGCGGCGATCGTTGCTGATACGCATCGGTGCGCGCTCAGCCCGCGTCCGGCGTCATCGGCGACGGCGTACGCCGTGGCCGCACCGGTACCGCCGCCGTAGCGGGCGCCAGGGTCAGATCGTCGAGCAAGGCGGTGGCCTGCTTCTCCATCTCCACGCAATAACCGGCCACGCGCGAGCGGAAGTAGCGGTGCAGCACATACGCCGGAATCGCCACGGTCAGGCCCGACGCGGTGCAGATCAGTGCCTCACCGATGCCGCCGGCCATCTTGGCCGGGTCGCCGATGCCGCCGGCCATCACTTCCATGAACATGCGGATCAGGCCGATCACGGTACCGAACAGGCCCAGCAGCGGACCGATCAGTGCGATGGTGCCCAGCGTGTTGAGGTAACGCTCCATCCGGTGGATGACGTGCCGACCGGTGTCTTCGATGCGCTCCTTGATCAGTTCGCGCGGCTGCCTACGCACGGCCAGTGCGGCGGCCAGCAACTCACCCAGCGGCGAACCGTTCGACAACGTATCGAGATGAGCGGGATCGAGCTGACCGGAGCGCGCCCACTGGCGCACCTCGTCGCCCAGACCCGGCGGCAACACCGACTTGCGGCGCAGGGTCCAGCAACGTTCCAGCACGATCGCCAAGGCAATCGCCGAACAGATCAGGATGGGCACCATCGCCCAGCCACCAGCCATCAGAATTTCCAGCACTTTTCGACCCCACCGCGCTACCTGACAAGGAGCGCGCATGATAGCAGCCCCACCTGGATGTACTGCGGCAGGCGTGGCATTCCGTACTTCACTCGCGCCAGTAGCGCGGCTGCCGATCGCGCCAGCCCAGGCCACGCTGTGGCGGGGCGTCAGCAGGGAAATCCAGCGGGATCGCGCCCTGCGTGGCCGTGTTGAACACCGGCACATGGGCATCGGCGTAACGCGCGAGTACCTCCGGCCTGGGGTGACCGAAACGGTTGCGCCAGCCCGCCGAGACCAGCGCCAGCGGCGGTTGCACGGCAGCGATGAAAGCCGCGCTGGACGAAGTCTTGCTGCCGTGATGCGGCACCAGCAAGAGCGGTGGCGACCCGGCATCGAGTCCAGCCACCACCTGCGGTTCCATCTTCGAGCTGATGTCGCCGGTCATCAGCAGGCGACCCCCACGCCCTTCCACCAGCAGCACGCAGGAGCTGTCGTTGTCCCGATCGCCACCGCCGCGGGCCGGGCTCAGCACGCGAAAATGCACGCCGTCCCATTGCCACGCCTGTCCGGCCACGCACTGCTGCATCGGGATGTGCATGCGCGCGGGTTCGCCGGCATAGCGTTGCGCCTGCGGAAATTCGGTCGCGACCGCTTCGGCGCCGCCGGCATGATCGTTGTCGCCATGGCTGATCATCAGCATGTCCAGCTGGCTGATGCCGAGCGCATGGATCGACGGCAATACCACCGCCTCGCCCAGGTCGAAGCCTGACGGATAGCGTGCTCCGGCGTCGTACAACAGCACGTGGTTGCGGGTGCGCAACAGCACGGAAAGCCCCTGCCCCACATCCAGCACCCAGACCCGGAACGCGCCGTCGGCCGGCAGCTGCCGCGGCGGCCACAGCAGCGGCAGGAACAGCAGCAAACCGAACCAGCGCAGCGGCACGCCACGCGGCAGGAACAACCACAGCGCACCCAGCAACGCCAGCAGCAGCGCATACGGCTGCACCGTCGGCAGATACCAGTGCGCACCCGGCCAGTTGGCCGTCCGTTCCAGCAACCACCATTGCGCATGCGCCAGTTGCGCGGCCAGCCACAGCACCGGTGTGGCCAGCGGCGGGCACAACCCCAGCAGCAGCATGCCGAACAACGCGCACGGCACGATCACGAAACTGACCAGCGGCACCGCAATCAAGTTGGACAGCGCACCCACCAGCGAGGCCTGTCCGAAAAACCACAGGGTCAGCGGCAGCAAAGCCACCGTCATCACCAGTTGCCCGGCCGACAGTTCGTGCACGAACGCGCGCCATCCTCGCCCGCGTGCCTGCAGGCACAGCATCAGGAACGACACACCGACGAACGACAGCCAGAACCCGGCCGCCAGCACCGCCAGCGGATCGACCAGCAGGATCGCGATCATCGCCAACGCCAGCGACTGCGCACCACTGTTGCCGCGCCGGCTGCAACGCGCCAGCGCCACCACCGCGATCATCAGCAAAGTGCGCACCGTGGGCAGGCCGAATCCGGCCAACGCACTGTAGATGCCGGCCACCAGCAACGCGGCGGCGGCCTGCGCCTGCGGCCACGGCAGCCACAGTCCCAGCCGCGGCCATAGCCAGTAAGTCAGCAACGCCAGCCACACGCCGAACACCGCTGCCACACCGACATGGAAACCGGAGATCGCGATCAGATGCGATACGCCATTCGCGCGCGCGACATCCCAATCCTGCGGCTTCAACCCGCGCGTATCGCCCACCGAAAACGCCTGCAGCAAGGCCGCATCGTGCGGATCATGCACGCGCGCCGCGATGCCACGGGTGACCGCATCGCGCACACCGTCGACGCACCAGTGCGGGCCCGCCAACGGCGCATTGGCGGCATCGTCGCGTACATAGCCGGTGGCGACGATGCCGCGTTCCAGCGCCGAACGCTCGCTGTCGGCACTGCCGGGATCGAGCAGGCCGCGCGGTCGTTTCAGCCGCAGTAGCAGATGCCAGCGAGTACAGGTCTGCAACGGCGGCGCATCGTCGTACCAGGACACCGTCACGCGACCATGCAGCACGACCGGCTTGCCATCCAGCGTGGCTTGCTCCACCTGCAGCATGAAACGACTGGCGTCGCTGCCGGCCTGCGGCAGGTCGATGATGTTGCCGATCACCGCGATGTCCTGGCCTTCAAGCGCTCGCGGCAAACGTGCGTCCATCGCCTGGGCGCCATGCCATACCGCCCAGGCGATGCCGAACAGTGTCCATGCGAGCCAGCGCCAGCGTCGCAGGCGCCACGCCAGCAGCAGCGCACCGATCAGCGGCAGATCAAGCCACCCGCGTGGCGGCAAATGCGGCAGCCATTGCACCAGCAATACACCGGCCAGCAACGATAACGCCGCCGTGATCGACGCGGACATCGCCGCCACTCGAGCCATGACTCGCATCCCGCTCCATCCTGGATGAGTTCGAGCCTAGCGCGGCGATTGCGGCGACGTGGATGAAAAATGCGTAGGCGTGTGCCTGCATGCTCGCCCGGATATTCCAATACAGCGCTCTCCCCCGCATGCAGGGGAGGAGCTGGATAGTCAGCCTTTCGGGTTTTCCTGCAGCACGCCGTTGTGCAGCACCAGCGTGCGGTCCATCCGTGCAGCCAGGCGGGTGTCGTGGGTGACCAGGATGAAGCTGGTGCCGATCTCGCGATTGAGCTCCAGCATCAGCGCGTAGACCTGCGCGGCATTGCCTTCGTCGAGATTGCCGGTGGGTTCGTCGCCGAGTACGCAGGCGGGCTTGGTCACCAGCGCGCGCGCCACCGCACAACGCTGGCGCTCGCCGCCGGACAGCTCCGACGGTTTATGCTGCACGCGACTGCCCAGACCCACCCGCTCCAGCAGGGTTGCGGCCTGCTGCTGCGCCTCGGCAATCGGGGTGCCGCGGATCAGCAGCGGCATGCACACGTTCTCCAGCGCGGTGAACTCGGGCAGCAGGTGATGAAACTGGTAGATGAAACCGAGCGAACGGTTGCGCACGCGGCCACGCTCGGCATCGGAGAGTTTCGACAGCACGCGGCCATCCACTTCCACCTCGCCGGCAGTCAGCGTGTCCAGCCCGCCGATGATGTGCAGCAGCGTGCTCTTGCCCGAGCCGGAGGCACCGACGATCGCCATCGTCTCGCCGCGCTTCAGGGTGAAGCTGACATCGCTCAGCACGTCGGTGCGCAGGCCGCCTTCGTCATAGGTCTTGGCGACGTGGCTGGCGCGCAGCACGTTTTCGGTCGACGGCATCGTGGAGCTCTCTTTCTTGGTGGTCTCATTCATAGCGCAGCGCCTGCGCCGGCTGCGTGCGCGAAGCGCGCCACGCGGGGTAAAGAGTGGCCAGCAGCGAGAAGGTGAAGGTCAGCAACGCGACCCAGCCCACATCGTGCCAGTCCAGCCGGCTCGGCACCTCGCTGATGTAGTAGACGTCCGGCGACAGGAAGGTGACGTGGAAAGTGTGCTCGATCCACTTGATGATGCCCGGCAGCTTCCACGACAGCAGCGAGCCGAAGCCCACGCCGAAGCCGATTCCCACGAAACCCACCAGCACGCCCTGCACCATGAACATGCCCATGATGCTGCGCGGCGTGGCACCCAGCGTACGCAGGATCGCGATATCGGCCTGCTTGTCGGTGACCAGCATCATCAGCATCGAGATCAGATTGATCACCGCGACCAGGATGATCAGCGACAGGATGATGAACATCACCATCTTTTCCATCGACAGCGCCGCGAACAGGTTCGCGTTGGTGTCCATCCAGGTCTGCACCCGATAGACCTGACCCAGCTGGTCGGCCAGTTCAGTGGCGACCGGACGCGCGTTGAACAGATCGTCCAGACGCAAGCGGATGCCTGTGGGGCCGCTCAAGTCGTTGAGCTTCTCGGCATCGCTGATGTTGACCAGCGCCAGGCCGGAATCGAACTGCTCCATGCCAAGCTCGAACGTGCCCACCACATGGAAGCTGCGCATCTTCGGAAAACTGCCCATCGGCGAGGCGCGCAATTCCTGCACGGCCATCGTCACCCGGTCGCCGACACTGACCCCGAGCGTCATCGCCAGCTCCCTGCCCAGCACGATGTTCCAGCTTCCCGGAGTCAGTTGGTCAAGTTTGCCGTCGAGCATGTGCTGACTGATGTCGACAACCTTCGGCTCTTGCGCCGGTTCGATGCCGCGCACCAGCGCGCCGCTGGAGCGTCGGGCCAGCAGCATCGCCTCGGATTCGACGTACGGCGCGGCACCCAGCACATGCGGATTCGTCTCGGCCATCTTCAGTGCGCGCGGCCAGTCATGCACGCTTTCGCCGACGCCGGAGACAGTGGCATGCGAGATCGCGCCGAGGATGCGCGCGCGCATCTGGTAGTCGAAGCCGTTCATCACCGACATCACCGTGATCAGTGCGATCACGCTGATCGCGATGCACACGATCGACACGGTGGAGATGAACGAGATGAACTGATTGCGTCGCTTGGCGCGGGTGTAGCGCAGGCCGATGAAGAGTTCGAGCGGTCGAAACATGGGCGGGTCGCTTGTGGGGATCGCAGGGCGGGCCGCCCGGTCGTCCATTATCAGGTATTCGATGAGACCGCGCTGCGCTGATGAAGTTGCCGCTCGATCAGCTCGCTGAGATCAAAGTCGCGGCACTGCCTCGCCTGGCTGCATCGTCGCCAGCCGCATGCGCAGACGGCGGCGGATGTCCGCATCGCTGTTGTCCGGCGCAAGAAGTAACACCTGCACGCCGCGCTCCGCCGTGCGCAGGCGCAGCAGCACGAAGGCGCCGAGGATCCGGAACGAGGCCAGCGTGGCGGGTACGTCTTCGTGATCGATCAGGCGCAGCGTCCAGTCGTTGTCGGCGCGCCAGCCCGCCGCTGCGACCGGCGTGACTGCGATGCGGCGGACCGCTCGCCATGTCGCCAGCGCCACGGTGACCGCCAGCAACAGTTTCAGCCAAGGTGTCAGCGCGCACAGCGCCACGGCCAGCACGGCCACTGCGGCGATGACGACCAACACTCGCCGCAGCAGCCGCGACGGCCGGTATTCAAAGCCGATGGCGGGCGCGGATGTCATCGATGATCGCCTGCCAGTCCGCGCGCGGAGCGCGCCCGTGACCCATCACCCAGTCCCACAGGTCCGGATCCTGCGCGTCGAGCAGTTCGTCGAACGCCTGCTGCTGTGCTTCATCGACGTCGGCAAAACATTCGTCCAGCCAGCCGCCGAACAGAGCGTCGAGTTCGCGGGTGCCGCGACGCGCACGCCAGCGCAGGCGCTTCAGCCGGGGATCGCTCAAGCCGTCGTCCGCGCTCTTGCCGGATGCATCGGATGTCGTGTCTGTGACTGCCATGACCTATCTCGACGCCAGCGGCGTGTCTACAGCGAGCGCGCCACGTTCGCTGCGCTGCTTGTAGAAGCCGAGGATGGTTCGTGCCGAATCGTTCACCAGCACGCGGGCCAGGCCGCCTGCGTACCAGTTGAAATGTGTACTCACCCGATAGGTGACATGGATGCTGAGCCGGGTGCCGCCCGCTTCCGGATCGAGCTTGTACGACGTATCGAGCAAATCGAAGTACTGCCCGCCGATACGCACATGCTCGTCGAGCGCACCGACGGGAATCGAATCCGCAGCAAAGCGATAACGCCACTGGATGAAGCGGTTTTCGTCCCACGCCACGATCGGCTCGTCGAAGTGCACGCCACGCTGCCAGCGTAGTTTGCGCACCCTGCCCTGCGGCGTGTCCACGGTGATTGCCTCCATCGGATAGGGCACGCCGATCCGCCAGGCCAGGCCGCGATCCATCTCGGCGGGCGTGATGGTGCGTGCGCCATTGATCAGCCGCCATATGGCGTCGGGCGCCGCATCGATGTGCACGGATTCGTCGGATTGCTGGATCGAATTGGCCATCGCCAGGTCGCGTTCGCCGTAACCGAGCAGCAACGGCACGAGCAAGGCGACCGATAGTATCTTTGGTGCGGGCGTGAATATCGCCAGCGCGCCGTACATGAGCAGGCCACCTACGGAACTGGCCATCAGGAAAATCGGCGCAGCCAGCGCAATACAGATGCTGCCTTCGATATTGAACGCTGCCGTGAGACCCAGCACGATCAGCATCGGCAACCACGGCCCCACGATCGAGCCGCCAACACCGATCGAGCCGCGGCGCAGATAGATGGTCATCGCCCCTATCACCAGCGGTGTGAGAAACAGGAACGACACTAGCATGGCGCCGCCGGCATGCCCGGGGGCATACCGGGACAACAGCGCGTTCTCGAAAATCAGTCGCGCCGCCAGACCGTAGACTGCGCCGATCGCTACGGCGAACCAGTATGTGCGACGGCGACCGGGATGTGATTCGGACGAAGGCAGGTCGGCGCTGGCTTGACTCATAAACGACATCCCTGTTGTGCTTCGGATGAAGCCGAGGCTACTCCATTGCGTGGCCACAGCACGCCATTGACGCTGGCGATCAGCCGCGTCGCTCCACCATCAGCTTCTTGATCTCGGCAATCGCCTTGGCCGGGTTGAGACCCTTCGGACAGGTGCGCGTGCAGTTCATGATGGTGTGGCAGCGGTATAGCTTGAACGGATCTTCCAGATCGTCCAGACGCGCACCGGTATCTTCGTCGCGGCTGTCCACGATCCAACGGTAGGCCTGCAGCAGGATCGCCGGGCCGAGGTACTTGTCGCCGTTCCACCAGTAGCTCGGGCAGCTGGTCGAGCAGCACGCGCACAGGATGCACTCGTACAGACCGTCGAGCTTCTTGCGCTCTTCCGGCGACTGCAGGCGCTCGCGATCCGGCGCCGGACTCTGCGTGCGCAGCCATGGCTTGATCGAGGCGAACTGCGCGTAGAAATGGGTCAGGTCGGGCACCAGATCCTTCACCACCGGCATATGCGGCAACGGGTAGATCTTTACGTCGCCGGCGGCGCATTCCGTGATCGCACGGGTGCAGGCCAGCGTGTTGGTGCCGTCGATATTCATCGCGCACGATCCGCAGATGCCTTCGCGGCAAGAACGACGCAGGGTGAGCGTGGGGTCGATCTCGTTCTTGATCTTGAGCAGCGCGTCGAGAACCATCGGGCCGCACGCAGCCAGGTCGACCTCGTAGGTGTCGATGCGCGGGTTCTGCCCGTCATCCGGCGACCAGCGATAGATGCGGAAGGTACGCGGCTTCTTCGCATCCTTGGCCGGGTAGTGCCTGCCCGGCTGGATCTTGGAATTTTTCGGTAGCGAAAACTCTGCCATGTGCTGAACCCTTCGACTTTCTGCAGGAGGGCTTGCGCCCCGACCGTACAACCAATGATGTAGCCATCCCGCGGCAACCGCAGCCGCTTGCGGGATCAGTAAACGCGTTTCGCCGGCGGCACGGCCTTGACCTCGTCGGTCATCGGATTCATGTGCACCGGACGGAAATCGAAGCGTGACTTGCCCGCTTCGTCGATCCATACCAGCGTATGTTTCATCCAGTTGACGTCGTCGCGATCCGGGTAATCCTCGCGTGCCTGCGCGCCGCGGCTTTCCAGCCGCTGTTCGGCCGAATCCATCGTGGCCACCGCCTGCGACAACAGGTTGGACAACTCCAGCGTCTCGATCAGGTCGGAGTTCCACACCAGCGAGCGATCACTGACCTTGACGTCCTGGAACATGTCGAACACTTCGGCAATCTTCTGCTTGCCTTCGGCCAGCGTTTCGCCGGTGCGGAACACCGCGGCGTCCTTCTGCATCGTGCGCTGCATCGCCATGCGGATTTGCGCCGTCGGCGTGCCGCCGTTGGCGTTGCGCAGCGCGTCGAAGCGGGCCAGCGATTTGTCCAGCACGTTGGCTGGCAGGTCCTTGTGCGCCGCACCCGGCTGGATCAGCTCGGCGCAGCGATGCGCCACCGCACGACCGAACACCACCAGGTCGAGCAGCGAGTTGGAACCGAGGCGGTTGCCGCCATGCACGGAGACACAGGCCGCCTCGCCGATCGCGAACAGACCCGGCACGATCGCATCGACATCGTCGCCGCGCTTCTGCACGACTTCGCCGTGGTAGTTGGTGGGGATACCGCCCATGTTGTAGTGCACGGTCGGCAGCACCGGGATCGGCTCCTTGCTCACGTCGACGCCGGCGAAGATGCGCGCCGACTCGGCAATACCCGGCAGCCGCTCGTTGATCACCTCGGGGCCGAGGTGCATCAGGTTCAGATAGATATGATCCTTGTGCTCGCCGACGCCGCGACCCTCACGGATCTCGATCGTCATCGCGCGGCTGACCACGTCGCGTGAGGCCAGATCCTTCGCGCTAGGCGCATAGCGCTCCATGAAACGCTCGCCGGCGGAGTTGGTGAGGTAGCCGCCTTCGCCGCGCACGCCTTCGGTGATCAGGCAGCCGGCACCGTAGATGCCGGTCGGATGGAACTGCACGAATTCCATGTCCTGCAGCGCCAGGCCCGCGCGCAACACCATGCCGCCACCGTCGCCGGTGCAGGTATGCGCCGAGGTGGCACTGAAATAGGCGCGTCCGTAGCCGCCGGTTGCCAGCACCACGGCATGACCGCGGAAGAAATGCAGGGTGCCCTCGTTCATGTCCAGCGCGAGCACGCCACGGCAGACGCCCGCTTCGTCGAAGATCAGGTCGATCGCAAAGTACTCGATGAAGAACGTGGCGTCGTGCGCCAGCGCCTGCTGGTACAGCGTGTGCAGGATCGCGTGGCCGGTGCGGTCGGCCGCGGCGCAGGTGCGCTGCGCGGTGCCCTTGCCGTAGTGCGTGGTCATGCCGCCGAACGGGCGCTGATAGATCTTGCCTTCGTCGGTGCGCGAGAACGGTACGCCGTAATGTTCCAGCTCGATGATCGCAGCCGGCGCGTTCTTGCACATGTACTCGATCGCGTCCTGGTCGCCGAGCCAGTCGCCACCCTTCACGGTGTCGTAGAAATGGAAGCGCCAGTCGTCCTCGCCCATGTTGCCCAGCGCGGCGGAAATGCCGCCCTGCGCCGCAACCGTGTGCGAGCGGGTCGGGAACACCTTGGTGATGCAGGCGGCCTTGAGGCCCTTCTCGGCCAGGCCGAAGGTAGCGCGCAGACCGGCACCACCGGCACCGACCACGATCACGTCATAGTCGTGTTGTTGAATCTTGTAGCTTTCCATGAAATCCCGGCCTCGCGTCTTGTCTTAGGGGGTCAGCGCAATGCGCAGCACGGCGAGTACGCTTGCCAGCGCGCCCAGCACCGCGAGGAACTTGATCGCCACCAGCAGGGCCACTTCCTTCCAGCGGGTATGCACGTAATCCTCGATCACCACCTGCAGGCCGAGCACGGCATGCCAGAACATGGTGAGCACGAACGCGATCAGCAGCAGCGCGTTCCACGGCTTCGCGACCGCAGCGTGCGCAGTGGCGTAGTCGGCGTGCAGCAGGCACAGCACGGTGATCACGAACCACACGCCCAGCAGCACCAGCGCTGCTGCAGTCACCCGCTGGCTCCACCAGTGACCCACGCCGGACTGCGACGAACCCAGCCCGCGTGCAATTTTCAGCGGGTGGCGCCGGTCTTTCACGACAGTCTCCTTCGCGCTCATGCCGCACCTCCGGCCGTCATCACATAAGCCCATACCAGCACCGTGAGCACGATGCTGCCGGCGATCGACAACCAGCTGGAACGCACGAACTGGGGAATCCCGTAACCGAGGCCGGCGTCCTGGATCAGATGCCGGATCCCGTTGCACAGGTGGAAGAACAGCGACCAGCTCCAGCCGATCAGCAACACCATGCCGAGCGGGCTGCCGATGATGCGCTTGAAGTGATTGAAGCTGTCTTCGCCTGCTGCCAGGTGCAGCAGGCCGCCCACCACCAGCAGGCTACCGACCGCCAGCGCGATGCCAGTAGCGCGGTGCACTATGGAAGTCATCATCTGCACTTGCCGCTTGTAGATCTGCAGGTGCGGAGAGAGCGGTCGTTGCGTGTCTGCCATGGCGGCTATCCTGTGTGGAATCGCTGATGTTCGTACCGCGTCATCCCCTGGCCAGCACACGACGACGAGCGCCGCGACGATCGCTCAGAAGTCGATACAACGTCCGTTCTTTTCCCAGTCGCCATAGCGAGTGGGATCGGGAGCCGGCCGTTCCGCCAGCGCCTTGTCCTGCACCGGGCCCACAGGCACGGCGATTGTTTCCGTCGGAACGGAAGCAGGTGTGGACTCGGCTGAGGAAGAGGTATCTGACATGGTTTTTCGTAAGCCGGCAAAGGTTAATACCTGCGGCAAAGCAGCACAACCTTGACCGCGACACCGTATTGGCGATGACATCTGTACTGTCTGCACTTGCGACAGGTTTCCACCGCCCCAACCTACAGATGCTTATGCCGACATCTCACCCTGCGGAAACCCTGCTGATCGAAGGCGCTGACGCGATGGCGTTCGCGCATGCCCAGTTCAGCAGCAAGGTTAGCTCGCTCGCCGTCGGCCAGTGGCAGTTCAGTGCGTGGCTCGATCCGCAAGGCCGCGTGCGTGCGCTGTTTCATCTGGCACGACTCGCTGATGACCGTTACCTGCTGCTGTTGCGTGGCGGCAGTGCGGCGACGATAGTCGAGGCGCTGCAGCGTTTCGTGTTTCGCTCGAAACTCAGCTTGACCGCGTTGCCGCCGCGCGCACTAGGCAGCGGCCCGGCCTTGCCGTTATATGCGATCCACGATGATCCCGACGCGCTCTCGCTGGGTTGCGAAACGCACAGTCTGCGTATTACTGCTTCAGGCAGCGGCGACGATGCATGGCAGCTGCCGCAACTACACGCAGGCTGGCCGTGGCTGCCGACGCAGGCATTGAATGAGTTGCTGCCAGCGGCCTTGTCGCTGCAGCGCCTGCAGGCGGTCGCCATCGACAAGGGTTGCTATCCCGGCCAGGAGATTGTCGCGCGACTGCATTTTCGCGGTGGTCACAAACGACATCTGCACTGCGTCACCTTGTCGCAGACAGCGCATGCCGGCGACGTTCTGCGCAGCGATGATCGCGAAGTCGGTTACGTACTTGATGTGATCACCACACATGACCGCATCACAGCATTCGTCGTATTGACTGATGACGTTGCTGCACAGGCGCGCGACGGATGGCTGGATCCACTCGACGACAACCTCGTGATGCATCTCGACGCATCGTGGCAGGCATGAGTCATGCATGGCATCTGAACAAAATTCTGATGACACTTGCCAGCGCAGGATGAGTGTCAGTTAAACTCCACCCCTCGGCACTTGCCGGTGGCAGACTCCACCACTAGGCTCCGCCGATCGAATATCGCGACATCCGGAATACGGGGTGTCGAAGTACGCGACGAACCGGATGAATCCGAATCGGCGCGACCCGGCAGAACCATCGCCGGATGGCACTCGTCTCGCTATCCACGAGTGCGTAGCAGTTGCAGGCAACACGGCCGACCCGGCACGCGCAGCGCCCAGCAGCACCCGACTCCCGATCGGCAAAAACACGCCGATCGAACCGCCACAATCCCGTGGCAAAGCGCCTGACCACAAGTTTCGGTCATGGCGTATAGATCCAGGTGGAACGGCCTGCCCGCCCGTCCACCGCAATGGCGCTCAAAGCTTGCAATCTGCTTTGCGCGTACAGCACGTTGGAGGCAGAACCATGAAACTTTCCATGTTGTTGTGGCTGACATCACTGATGCCACAGCCCGTCGCTGATCAGGCTTGCCTGGCTACCACCGTGTATCTGGAAGCACGCAGCGAGCCGACCAACGGTCAGCTTGCCGTAGCCGAAGTTGCGCTGCGTCGCCGTGATCGCGACCAATGGGGCGCGACCGTATGCAAGGTGGTGACCGAGCCGCATCAGTTTGCGACCACCACTACTCCCGGCTCGTTCGAGGTCAACGATCTCGAAGCGTTCAACAAGGCATGGCAGGTGGCCGCACGATCGATCCACAATTGGCAGTTGCCTGTGGCGCAGCGCCGCATGCTGGTGCCGCGCGCCGATCACTTCGCCACCACCGCGATTTCCCCGGCTTGGTCACACAATCGCCCCAGCGTGACGATAGGCGAACATGCTTTCTACGCGGTGAACTGATCTGCAAATCATGCATCCGCATCAATAAAAAAGGCCCTCGCATGAGGGCCTTTTTTTATTTTGGACGTCCATTTAAATGGACGTCCATACCATACCCATGAACTCAGCGTGCGTAGACGTGGTCGCCGCGCACTTCGACATAATCGCCATTGCGAAGACCGGGATCCTCGCGCTGAGTCACTGTGGCGTACTGGCCGTTGTCCAGTCGCACGACGATGCGCCAGGCGGCATCGCCGCCACTGTCGTTGCGTTTGCCGATCTGGTTGCCGACGACGCCACCGGCGACCGCACCGACTACCGTGGCAGCCTTGCGGCCATCGCCCTTGCCGACGGTATTGCCGAGGACGCCGCCGGCGACCGCACCGATGATCGCTCCGAGCGTGCCGCCATTGCCGCTGCTGCCACCGGTATAGACCTGCTGCACATCCTGCACCACGCCGCACGCCTGGCAACGGCCGCTCTGATTGCCGTAGCCATTGCCGTAACCGCTCTGCTGGCTCTGGTAGCCACGATTGTAGTTGCCGCCATTGTTGTAAGGAGCAGTGGTACAGCCAACAAGGGAAACGCCGGCCGTCAGCGCAGCCGCCAAGGCAAGCTTGCTAGTCAGTGCATTCATGGGGTCACTTCCTTATTCAGTGGTTCGATTCAGCGAGCGTCGGACACGGCTGTCACACCTTCCTGCACCTGCACCCGATCGCCCGGGTCGTGATCCATGCGCACAGTGCGGGTAACCCCGTTGTACACATAACGCACGTCGTAGCCGACGATCTTGCTGCTGGTGCTGTTGACAGTGTCGCATCTGCGCTCGACCGAGGTGGTCACCTGGGCGTGCTGACGGCTGGCCTCGATGCGATTGCCGGCATAGCCGCCGCCGACGGCACCGGCCACCGTGGCCAGGGTGTTGCCCTTGCCGCCGCCGACCATGTGGCCGAGCAGGCCACCAGCCACCGCACCAATCGCGGTGCCAGCGATCTGATGCTGATCCTTCGGGGGCGCCGTATGCGAGACGGTCTCGTCGTGGCAGATCTGGCGGGGATTGTTCTCCGTCGAATGCACGGGATCGACGCTCACGACCTTGGCATACTTGACGCTGGCATCCGCGCTCGTGCTCGCACCCGCATCAGCGGCACCATTCGAAACACCGGCATCCGCACTGCGGTTGCACGCCGACAGGCCCGTCACAAGCGCTGTTGCCATCGCTACATTGAGTACATTGACCATCAACCTGTTCATTACCGTCCTCTCCTCTGTTTGTTGTGCATTGCCCCGCAGGTGTTGCATCCACGCAATAAGCTGCGATGCCATTGAACCGCTATCCAACTGAATCGGAGCTAGCTCGCATTCGTTACATTATCTTCACGTTTTAATCGCAGAACTCTCTTACGGCGCACGGAAAACGCAACATGTCCAAGCTTGTCGACAGCCATGTCCACCTTGATGACGATGCGTTCGACGTCGACCGCGACGCGGTGATCGAGCGTGCAGACCAGGCCGGTGTGGACACGATGATCGTACCCGCCGTCGACGCCGACAGCTGGCCACGGATCACGGCACTTTGCGCAAACCATCACCAGCTGCATCCGGCCTTCGGTCTGCATCCGATGTTTCTGGACAAGCATGCGCCTGAACATGTGGACGCCTTGTCTGCATGGCTGGACGAAAACCCTGCGGTCGCAGTAGGCGAGATCGGTCTGGATTTTCATGTGGACGGCCTCGACCACGAGCTGCAGCGGCATTATTTCCTGCGGCAGCTGCGGCTGGCGCGTGAACGGGACTTACCGGTGATCGTGCATGCGCGTGCTGCGCTGGAGGAAGTCAGCCTGACCCTGCGCCGCACCGGCGGCCTGCGCGGCGTGGTGCACAGTTTTTCCGGCAGTGAGCAACAGGCCCGACAATTGTGGCACATGGACTTTTGTATCGGCATTGGCGGCCCGGTGACCTACGAACGCGCGCAACGCCTGCGCCGCATCGTGGCACAGATGCCGATCGAGTTCCTGCTGCTGGAAAGCGATGCGCCAGATCAACCCGACGTGACCCATCGCGGCGAACGCAATGAACCCGCACGGATCGCTGAGATACTGCAATGCGTCGCGCAACTGCGCGGCGAACCGGTCGCCACCATCGCCGCAGCCACGACCGCCAACGCCAGCCGCGTGTTCGGACTCGATAAGCAACACCTCTGAACTCACTTCACCGGCCACTTGCGCACGGCGTCCCGCGCCTGTTACATTTTATTTCACTGATGAAATATGACTTGGTGAAATGGCACGCCTGACGAATTGCATTGCGATGATGGATGAGGGCATTGGTCGCGTAAGCCAGATCATCCCGCAGCTGCCCGCACCCGAAGCGCGGCTGTGCCGGCTGATGCTGATGGTCGGCGCCAGCCTCGAAGAAGAACTCGAGTTCAAGCTCAAGCCGCACAAGCTCAACCACAGCGAATTTCTCACGCTGATGATCCTGTACAGCCGCCCGGACGGCAGCTCGACGCCAGGCGAGCTTTGCGAGTTCGCCTCCCAGGGCGCCACCAACATGACCCGCATCGCGAATGCGCTGGTGAAGCGTGGTCTGATCACCCGTGGCGCCAGCGAGGAGGATCGCCGCCGCGTGTTGATCCGTATCACGCCAGCCGGCCGACGCTTCGTGCAGAAGATGCTGCCGCCGATGTTTCCCCGCGTCGCCACCATGTTTGCCGACTTCAGCGACAACGACAAACGCAACCTCAGCCGTTTGCTGCGCATGCTGGCGCACAACCTCGACCAGCTGAGCGAGACATCCCATCCATGAAGGAAGCTACGATGAAGCATGCCCTGCTCCGCGGCCGCACGGCGCTGGCCGCGGCGATCATGCTGGTGCTGGCCGCCTGCGCCAACGCGCCGGCCAGACTCGGCTCGCCGGCACTGCGCGACGATGTGCCTTTGGCAGGCCTGCAGGCACCCGCCCGCAACGGCTGGCCGGCGGCATCGTGGTGGCGCCAGTACGACGACCCGCAGCTGGATGAGCTGATGGATCGCGCCATGCTGCAGTCGCCGGATCTCGCGCTGGCGCAGAGCCGCGTGCAGAACGCCGATCAGTCGGCACGGCTTGCCGCAGCGCAGCTGGGCCTGTCGGTCAACGGCAGCGCGCAGGTATCGCGTACCCGGATGAGCGATCACGGACTGATCCCGAGCAAGTTCCTCGGCTTCTCCTGGTACAACCAGGCCGACCTCGGCGTGCAGCTGCAATACGACTTCGACTGGTGGGGCAAGAAGCGCGCGACGGTGGAAGCCGCGCTGGACCAGACGCATGCCGCCGAGGCGCAGCGCAGTGCCGCGGCGCTGGCGATCCAGTATGCCGTGGCCGACACCTACTTCGGCTGGCAGGCCGATCAGGCGCGCCTGCAGCTGACCGATCAATTGCTTGCCACGCAGCAGCAGTTCGCTGACATCGCCGAACTGCGCGTACGCCAGGGCATCGATCTGCCTGACGAGGCGCAGAAAGCCAAGGCGCAATTGGCGGCCGTGCGCGAGATGCGCGTGGCGCTGGACGGCTCGGCGAAGATCCGCCGCGCTGCGCTCGCTTCGCTGCTTGGCGTCGCGCCCGCGCAACTGCCGGAACTCAAGGCCCGCCCGCTGCCGTCCATCGAACGCGGCGTGCCGGCCAATGCCGGGCTGGATCTGATCGCGCGCCGCCCCGATATCGCCGCCAGCCGCTGGCAGGTCGAGGCCGCGCTGAAACAGACCGATGCGGCACGTGCAGAATTCTTCCCCGACATCAGCATCACTGCATTGGCCGGCCTGTCCAGCATCGACATGGGCAAGCTGCTCACCGCCGGCAGCCGCACGTTCGCACTGACCCCAGCGCTACACCTGCCGATCTTCAACGGCGGTGCACTGCAAGCCCATTACGGCCAGAGCAAGGCGGAGCTCGATGCGGCGGTGGCGCAATACAACAGCACCGTGCAGATCGCCGCACGCGAGGTGGCGACGCAGGCACTGAGTGCCGAGCAGATCGCCGCCCGCCAGCACGAACAGGAAGGCCAGCTCAACGCCGACCAGCAGCTGCTGACGAACGCGCAGGCGCGTGCCCGCCAGGGTGTGCGCGACGCCCGCGAAAGCCTGGGTGCGAAGGCCGAACTGCTGCAACAACGCGATGCCGCGGCGCAGCTGCAGGCGCAGGCGTTGAGCGCCGACCTCGCCCTGATCAAGGCACTCGGCGGCGGCTATCGCGACAGCGAACGGCCTGCCGCAACCACCGATTCCCCTTCCCCTTCTGATACCGCCGGAGCCGCCGACCATGAGCGCCACTGAATCCGACAAGTCGCACGTCGCCAACAACGCCGACGACAGCGGCATGGCCGCGAAGGACCCGGCTAAACGCCGGCGCGTGCTGTTGATCGTGACCGGCGCGTTCATCCTCGCCGGGCTGATCTGGTTCCTGCTGTGGTTCTTCGTGTTTTCCATTCGCGAGAAAACCGACAACGCCTACGTCGGCGGCAATCAGGTGGCAATCTCGGCGCAGGTACCGGGTACGGTGGTGGCGATTCTCGCCGACGATACGCAGCACGTCGACGCCGGCCAAGTGCTGGTGAAACTGGACAGTACCGACGCCGACACCCGCCTGCAGCAGGCGCGCAGCGCACTCGCCCAGGCCGTGCGCGGCGTGCGTCAGCAGACCAGCACCGCCAACAGCGCGGATGCCCAGGTGGTCACCGCCAGGCTCGCGCTGAAGAAAGCCGAAGCCGACCTCCAGCGTCGCCTGCCGTTGATCGCCGCGCAGGCCGAGTCGCCCGAAATCGTGCAGCACATGCGCGATGGCGTCGCGCAGGCGCAGGCTGCCGTATCCGTCGCTGAGGCGCAGTCGGCCGCCGCGCATGCCGCGACCGAAGGCACCGACGTGGCGCAGAACCCGGCGGTGCTGCAGGCACGCGCCAACTTCCGCGCCGCCTGGGTCGCCGCGCAGCGCAACGCGATCTACGCACCGGTGTCCGGCTATGTGGCCGAGCGCAGCGTGCAACTGGGCAATAGCGTCGCGGCCGGCCAGCAGCTGATGACCGTGGTCCCGCTGCATGACCTGTGGATCGATGCGAACTTCAAGGAAAGCCAGCTGCGGCATATCCGCATCGGCCAGCCGGTGAAGGTCGCCTCCGATCTGTACGGCAGCGATGCGGAATATCAAGGCAAGGTGATCGGCCTCGGCGCAGGAACCGGCAGCGTGTTCTCGCTGCTGCCCGCGCAGAACGCTACCGGCAACTGGATCAAGGTGGTGCAGCGCGTGCCGGTGCGCATCGCGCTGGACAACCGGGAGCTGGACAAGCATCCGTTGCGCATCGGCCTGTCCGCCGACGTGACGGTGGACATCAGCGATGACAAGGGCAGCATGCTGGCCAACACGCTGGCGCAGCAGCCGGTGGCGCAAACCACCGTCTACGACCAGATGGCCAGCAACGCGGATGCAGAGGCCGACCGGATCATCAGCGCCAACCTGCCCCACGCCACCGCCGCGAACTGAGCCGAACCATGGCCGCCACACCCGAAGCCACGTCCGACGCCGCACCGCTGAAGCCGCTGCATGGCGGCCCACTGGCGCTGCTCACCATCGCCGTCGCGTTCAGCACCTTCATGGAAGTGCTGGACATGACGATCGTCAACGTCGCGGTGCCGCACATCGCCGGCAGCCTCGGCGTGAGCCCCAGCGAAGGCACCTGGACGATCAGTTCCTACGCGCTGGCCAGCGCAATCATGCAGCCACTGACCGGCTGGCTGGCGCGCCGCTTCGGCGAGGTGAAGACCTTCGTCGGTTCGGTGCTGATGTTCGTGATCTTCTCGATGCTGTGCGGCCTGGCTACCAGCATGCCGATGCTGGTGCTCGGCCGCCTGCTGCAGGGTGCCGGCTCCGGTCCGATGGTGGCGCTGTCGCTGACCCTGCTGCTGTCGAACTATCCGAAGGAGAAGCAGGGCATCGCGCTGGCGCTGTGGGCAATGACCGTGGTGGTGGCGCCGATCTTCGGCCCGATCCTCGGCGGCTGGCTGACTGACAATTTCTCGTGGCCGTGGATTTTCTACATCAACCTGCCGGTGGGCATCATGGCGGCGGTGATTACCTGGGGGCTGCTGCGCAAGCGCGAGACGAAGACCTACAAGGCACCGATCGACATGATCGGCCTGCTGCTGCTAGTGGTCGGCGTGGGTGCGCTGCAGTTCATGCTGGACAACGGCAACGACCACGACTGGTTCTCCTCGCCGATGATCCTGGTCCTGGGTCTCACCGCGGTGATCTGCCTCACCTTCCTGATCGTGTGGGAACTGCACGCGAAACATCCGGTGGTGGACCTGTCGCTGTTCAAGCAGCGCAACTTCACCGTCGGCGTGATCAGCCTCTCGCTGGGCATGTTCGCGTTCTTCGGCATCAACGTGGTGTTTCCGCTGTGGCTGCAGATCACCCTGGGCTACACCGCGACCTGGGCCGGCCTGGCCACCGCGCCGGTCGGCGTGCTGGCGTTCCTGATCGCGCCGATCCTGGGCAAGAACATGCACAAGCTGGATCTGCGCGCGGTGGTGACGTTCGCGTTCCTGGTGTTCGCTGGTACCGCGTACTGGTTCTCCACCTTCGACAGCTCCGCCTCGTTTTCCACATTGATCGTGCCGCGCTTCGTGATGGGCCTGGCGATTCCGTGCTTCTTCATTCCGCTGAATCAGGTCTACCTGTCCGGCCTGCCGGTGGACCAGATCGCCAGCGCCTCGGGCCTGTCCAACTTCTGCCGCACGATCGGTTCGAGCGTCTCCACCGCGATCATGGTGACGCTGTGGCAGCATCGCGGCGAAACCCACCATGCCGCGTTGACCGAGTACATCAGTCCCGGCCATCCGGCTGCGACCCAGTTCATCGGGCAGCTGTCGCATAGTGGGCTGTCGCACACGCAGAGCCTCGGATTGATCGACCAGCTGTTGACGCGCGAGGCGCTGACGCTGGCGGTGAACGACGTGTTCTGGGGCTGCTCGATCCTGTTCGTGCTGCTGATTCCGTTGCTGTGGTTCGCCCGGCCGCCATTCGGCAGCGCCGGGGGCGCAGTCGGCCACTGACTCAAATGCTGCAGTTGACAGCTGCAGCATGAAGACCCCGGTGCTGACTGGTGCGGCGCAATATCTTCTGTTAGCGTTCGCCGCATGGCACAAACTAAACGCACCATCAAGAAGTATCCGAACCGGCGTCTGTACGACACGGAAATCTCCAGCTACATCACTCTGGAGGAAGTCCGCCAGCTGGTGCTGGATAACGAGGATTTCGAGGTCCGCGACGCCAAGAGCGGCGAGGACCTGACCCGTTCGGTGCTGTTGCAGATCATCTCCGAGCATGAAGACAAGGGGCAGCCGATGCTGTCGCCGCAGTTGCTCAGCCAGATCATCCGCTTCTACGGTGACTCGCTGCAGGGCTTCATGGGGCCCTACCTGGAGCGCAGCCTGCAAGTTTTCCTCGATCAACAGACGCAGTTCCGCAGCCAGCTCAACAGCCTGATGGGGCAGACCCCATGGAACACGCTGAATGACCTGACCGAGCGCAACCTCGCCGCGTTCCAGGCGATGCAACGCGGGTTGATAGATACCGCTGCGCAGGTGATCCCCACCCCGGGCGCCGGCAGCCGCAGCGGCAAGAAATCCGGCTGATTCAAGCCCGGCCAACGGCGCGCATCGACGCGCCGTTCGTTTGTTCTCCCCGATCCGATCGCTGCAGCACAACATGTGCTGCCTTGCGGCATGATCAAGCCAATGGACGCATATACCCATGAGCCAACCCGCTTTGCGCAAGCGTGTCGCGCTAGTCACCGGTGGCATCGGTGGACTCGGCACAGAAATCTGCCGCCAACTGGCCCAGGCTGGTCGTCAGGTGATCGCCGTGGACCTGGCAGCACGTAGCGAGCGCGTCGCCGCGTTCCGCGCTGAAGTTGTCAGCTTCGGTGACCGCATCGCGTTCGAGCCCGCCGACGTCAGCGACTTCGACAGCTGCCAGCAGCTGGTTGCCCGCATCGAACAGCAGCACGGCAGCGTGGATATCCTGGTCAATGCCGCCGGCATCACCCGCGACGCCAGCCTGCGCAAGATGACGCCGCAGCAATGGCACGAGCTGATGCGGGTGAACCTGGACGGCGTGTTCAACCTGTCCCGCAACGTGGTCGAGGGCATGACCACGCGCGGCTACGGCCGCATCGTCAACATCAGCTCGGTGAACGGCCAGACCGGCCAGTTCGGCCAGACCAACTACTCCGCCGCCAAGGCCGGCGTGCACGGCTTCAGCATGGCGCTGGCACGCGAGACCGCACGCAAGGGCGTCACCGTCAACACCGTGTCACCGGGCTATTGCGACACGCCGATGGTTGCTGCGGTATCCGCCGAAATCCGCGAGCAGATCATCGCCGACATCCCGGCCGGCCGGCTCGGCTCGCCCGCCGATATCGCCCGCGCCGTAGCCTTTCTCGCCGACGACGACGCCGGCTACATCACCGGCGCGAACCTGCCGGTCAACGGCGGCTACTTCATGAGCTTCTGAGCCATTCCGGCGCTGCCGGGATTGCAGTTGCGCGCCGCTTGCGGAACAGTGGGCGGATTCCCTCCACGGACCGCAGCATGGCGCAGCAAACCATCACCCTCATTGGCGGCGGCCTGGTCGGCGCGCTGCTGGCGCAACAACTGGCACAGCGCGGTTTTGCCGTCGAGGTCTACGAGAAACGTCCTGATCCGCGGCTGGCCGGTTTCCTCGGTGGTCGCTCGATCAATCTCGCCTTGGCCGAACGAGGATTGCAGGCGTTACGCACGGCCGGATTGGCTGATGACGTGCTGCAGCGCGCCGTGATGATGCGCGGACGCATGGTGCACGACCGCGACGGCAACAGCGGATTGCAGCGCTACGGCGTCGACGACAGCGAGGTGATCTGGTCGGTTTCGCGCGGCGCACTGAACATGTTGCTGCTGGATGCCGCCGAGGCAGCCGGCGTGCAGTTCCATTTCGAACAGTCCCTGGTCAGTGCCGACTTCGACGCACAGCGCATCCGGCTGGCCGATGCCTCCGGCGTGGAACGCGAGCTGCCGATCGGCATGCTGATCGGCGCCGATGGCGCCGGCTCCGCGGTGCGCGCGGCGATGAATGCGCACAGCCCACTGGGTGAGCGCATCGAGTCGCTCGGCCACGGCTACAAGGAGCTGGAGATTCCGCCAGCAGGCGAGCTGTCTGCCGCAGCGCTGCAGCTCGGCGGCGGCCACGACCAGTTCGCACTGGAACCGCACGCACTGCATATCTGGCCGCGCGGCGGCTACATGTGCATTGCACTGCCGAATACCGAAGGCAGCTTCACCGTCACCTTGTTCCTGCCGGCACAAGGTGCGGCGCCGAGTTTCGCCACCCTGCCTGATGCCACGGCCGCTGCGGCGTTCTTCGGCGAACAGTTTCCGGACCTGCTGTCGCTGATTCCCCGTTTCAGTGAAGACTTTGACGGCCACCCGGTCGGCACCCTGTCCACGCTGTATCTGGAGCGCTGGCATCTGGACGGTCGCGCACTGCTGGTCGGCGATGCTGCCCACGCGATCGTGCCGTTCCACGGCCAGGGCATGAACTGCGGCTTCGAAGACACCGTGGTGCTGGCGAACCTGCTGGCCGCCGCACCGAACGACAGCGCCGAGGTGTTCGCCGAATTCCAGCGCGTGCGCCAGCCCAATGCCGACGCGATCGCCGCGATGGCGCTGGAAAACTACGTCGAGATGCGCGACTCGGTCGCCGACCCGCACTATCTGGCCAAGCGCGAACTGGGGGCGTTGCTGGCCACCCGCGCACCGCAGCACTACATGGCACGCTATCGGCTGGTCACGTTCTCCCACGTGCCCTACGCCTATGCGCTCGAACGAGGACGTGCGCAGGACGCGCTGCTGGAACAGCTGCTGCACGACACGCCTCGAGTCGCGGACGTCGATCTCGATGCGGCGGTGAACCTGCTCCAATCCAGCCTGCCGGCGCTACCGCCACTGCGGCATGGATAAGGCGCTGATCGACGCGTTCCGCGCCACCGACTACCTCGTCAGCGTCGACGAGGTGGAATGGGCCGGCATCCGCATCGACCAGCCGCTGCCGCCGGTCTTGCAGGCGCTGGTCGGCGCACGCTCATGGGGATTCATCACCGCATGGAATCCCAGCGCCGAAACGACGCGGACGCTGGCGGAAAATCTCGCCGCACAACGCGACTTGCTGGCCGCGCTTCGCGCGTGGCCCGAGGCCGTGATTCGTCCGGCAATCGGCATCGGCCGCACCGGCTGGCACGAGCCCAGCCTGTTCGTGATCGGGCCTGACATCACCATGATGGACAGCTTGGCCCGACATCACGAACAACTGGCCTACATTCATGGCCACGCCGACGGCATCGCCCACCTGCGCCTGCTGGAATGACTAGGTCAGCGGCAGCACGCCGCATGGACAAGCGCCATCGGCATTGCGGACAATCGAGGGAATGACCGCCACCCCCACCACCGCGCCCCTACTCGAAGCGCGGGCCTTGAGTTTCCTTCGCCAGGACGAACCGGTGTTCGCGCCGCTGGATTTCCGGCTGCACGCGGGAGAGCTGGCGCTGATCGAGGGCGACAACGGCAGCGGCAAGACCACCTTGCTGCGCATGCTTGCCGGCCTGCTGCATGTCGGCGAAGGTGAACTGCGCTGGCGTGATGAACCACTGCGGCGCGACCGCTGCGCCGGCGAGATCCTGTTTCTCGGCCACCAGCTCGGCCTCAAGGCTGACCTCAGCCCGCGCGAAAACCTGCGCATCGCCGCCGGCCTGCATGGCTGCCGCGACGGCGCCAGTGTGACGGCGATGCTGGCCGATATCGGCCTGCGCGGTTACGAAGACGAACCGGTGCGTCGATTGTCCGCCGGCCAGAAGAAACGCGCCGCACTGGCCCGGTTGCTGTTGCTGCCGGCCACGCTGTGGCTGCTCGACGAACCTTACGCGAACCTCGACCGCAACGGCATCGCGCTGGTCAATCACATACTGGAGACGCACACCGCCGCCGGCGGTGCCGCGCTGGTGACCAGCCACGGCGCCGTGAGTTTCCACGGTGGCGAACCCCGGCATATCCGGATGCACGCATGAGCCGTCCGGGCCTCCTCACCGCCTGCATTGCGATGCTGCGACGCGACCTCACCCTCGCCTGGCGCCGGCGCGGCGACATCGCGATGCCTGTGCTGTACGCGCTGATCGTGACGATGCTGTTTCCGTTCGCACTGGGGCCGGAGGACACACTGCTGCAGCGGATCGCCGGCGGCGTGGTGCTGGTCACCGTGCTGCTGGCGATGTTGCTGGCGCTGGATGCGATGTTCTCCAGCGATATCGAGGACGGTTCGCTGGAACAACTAGTGCTGGCGCCGCAGCCTTTGGCGCTGATGCTGGGCATGAAGATCCTCGCCCACTGGATTACCACCGCACTGCCGTTGATCGTGATCGCACCGCTGATGGCCGCGATGCTGCACCTGCCCGGCGCGGTGATTCCGGTGCTGCTGCTGGCGTTGCTGCTGGCCACGCCGTTGCTCAGCCTGCTCGGCGCTGTGCTGGTGGCGCTGACGGCCGGCACCCGGCGCTCTGGTATGCTGCTCGCCTTGATGTTGCTGCCTTTGTGCGTACCCGCAGTGATCTTTGCTGCGGGTGCCGTGGCGGCCGCCCAGCAGGGATTGCCCTGGCTCGCGCCGATCAGCTGGCTCGCTGCCGCACTAGTGCTCGCTGTGGTGTTGGCGCCATTGGCCTGCGCCGCTGCCCTTCGAATTGCCCTGGACGCATGAGAGCCTCTTTTAATGGCTAACTGGATTCCGCTCTGGTTGCACAAGCTCGGCTCGCCGCCGACGTTCTACCGCTTCGCCGGCATGTTGCGGCCGTGGGCGATGGCACTGGCGCTGCTGCTGGGCGCGGTCGCGCTGTACGGCGGCCTGGTGCTGGCGCCGGCCGACTACCAGCAGGGCGATGCCTACCGGATCATCTTCATCCACGTACCCAGCGCCGAGATGAGCATGTTCGTCTATGCGGTGATGGGCGTGGCCTCGTTCATCGCGCTGGTATGGCGGATCAAGCTGGCCGAGGTCGTGGCGATGGAATCAGCGCCGATCGGTGCGGCGTTCACCTTCATCACCCTGGTCACCGGCTCGCTTTGGGGCAAGCCGATGTGGGGTACCTGGTGGACGTGGGATGCGCGGCTCACCTCGGAGCTGGTGCTGCTGTTCTTGTTCCTCGGTGTAATCGGGCTGTTCCACGCGTTCGAGGATCGCCGCCAGGGCGCGCGCGCCGCTGCCTTCCTGGCGATCATCGGGATCATCAACGTGCCGATCGTGCATTTTTCGGTGAACTGGTGGAACACCCTGCACCAAGGCAGCACGGTCAACATCTTCGGCAAGTCGAAGATGTCCTGGGACATGCTGTGGCCGCTGCTGACGATGATGCTGGCAACCAAGTTCTATTACGCCGCCAGCCTGTTCAACCGCGTGCGCACCGATCTGCTGGCACTGGAAGGCGGCAAGGACTGGGTGCGCAAGATCGCCGAAGACGAGGCCGATCGATGAGCGCACTGCAGACGTTCTTTACCGTGAGCGGCGATGCCGCCGCCTTTCTCAAGATGGGCGGTTACGCCGCCTATGTATGGCCGGCGTATGCGGTGTTTTTCATCGTGCTGATCGCCGACACCGTCGCGCCGCGCGTACGCCGTCGCCGCGTGCTGCGGGAACTGCGTGCACGACTGGCGCGTCAACAGGCGCGGCAGGATCGCGCCGGCAGCAACTCCACTTCCACTTCACCATCCCTTTGACGGGGACGGCTCTCGACCATGCCCATGAATCCCACCCGCAAACGCAGGCTCACCATCGTCCTGCTGATCCTCGCCGCCGCTGCGATCGCAGCCGTGCTGGTCGTGGTCGCCCTGCAGAACAACATGAATTACCTGCTCACGCCGAGCCAGGTGCAGTCAGGTGAAGCGACCAGCTACAAGACGTTCCGTCTCGGCGGCATGGTCAAGGCCGGCTCGATCCAGCGCAGCAACGACTCGCTCAAGGTCACCTTCACCGTGGTCGACGCCAGCGGCGCGATGCCGGTCGAATACACCGGCATCCTGCCCGACCTGTTCCGCGACAACCAGTCGGTGATCGCCACCGGTCACATGGACAATGCACGCTTCATCGCCACCGAAGTGCTGGCCAAGCACGACGAGACCTACATGCCGAAAGAATTGAAAGACGCGATGGCCAAGGCGCACGCGAACAAGAAGATCGAAGACGCCGCTGCCGCACAGGACAGCATGCCGGGAACCCCACGGCCATGACCCCCGAACTCGGCCAGCTCGCGCTGATCCTCGCCCTGCTGTTGGCGCTGGCGCAGAGCATTCTGCCGTTGCTCGGCGCGTGGCGCGGCAACCGCGCGCTGATGGCGGTAGCACGTCCGGCCGCGGCGGGTCAGGCGGTATTCGTGGCGTTCGCGTTCGGCATCCTGGCGTGGGCGTTCCTGCGCTTCGACTTCTCGGTGCAGTACGTGGCCGACAACTCGAACCTGGCGCTGCCGTGGTATTACCGCATCGCCGCGGTATGGGGCGCGCATGAGGGCTCGTTGCTGCTGTGGATCCTGATCCTCAATGTATGGACGGTGGCGCTGGCCGCGTTCAGCCAGAAATTGCCGGAGGTATTCGCCTCGCGCGTGATCGCCGTGATGGGCCTGATCGCGGTGGGTTTCCTCGCCTTCATCATCTTCACCTCCGATCCGTTCGGACGGCTGTTGCCGATGCCCGGCGATGGCGCGGACCTGAATCCGGTGCTGCAAGATCCGGGAATGACCTTCCATCCGCCGATGCTGTACATGGGTTACGTCGGCTTCTCGGTGGCGTTCGCGTTCTCGATCGCCGCGCTGCTCGGCGGTGAGCTGGAACAGGCATGGGTGCGCTGGGCGCGGCCGTGGACGAATATCGCGTGGGCCTTCCTCACCTGCGGCATCGTCGCCGGCAGCTGGTGGGCGTATGCGGAGCTGGGCTGGGGCGGCTGGTGGTTCTGGGATCCGGTGGAAAACGCCAGCTTCATGCCATGGCTGGTCGGGTTGGCGCTGATCCATGCACAAGCCGTGACCGAGAAGCGCGGTTCGCTGCGTGCGTGGACGATCCTGCTGTCGATCTTCGCGTTCTCGCTGAGCCTGCTCGGTACCTTCCTGGTGCGCTCGGGCGTGCTGACTTCGGTACATGCGTTCGCCTCCGATCCACGTCGAGGCATCTTCATTCTGGCGTTCCTCACCATCGTGGTCGGCGGTTCGTTGCTGCTGTACGCGCTGCGCGCACCGAAGGTGGCCGGCGGCAAATCATTCAAGGTGGTGTCGCGCGAAACCGTGTTGCTGATCGGCAACATGATGTTCGCGGTGGCCGCAGCGATGGTGCTGCTGGGCACGCTGTTTCCGTTGATCGGCGATGCACTGAAGCTGGGTCGGGTTTCGGTCGGGCCGCCCTACTTCGGCTTCCTGTTTCCGCTGCTGATGCTGCCGGTGGTGCTGCTGCTGCCGTTCGGGCCGTTCCTGCGCTGGGGCAAGGGCGACACGCCGGCGCTGAAGCAGGTACTGCTGCGCGCCGGTATCGCTGCGATGGCATGCGCGATCGTGGCGACGTTCTTCGTCGACGGCCAGCTCAAGGCGATCGCCGGCGTGGCGTCGCTGGTCTGGCTCACCGTCGGCGTGTTGCTGTATGCAGTCAAGCGCTGGCGTGAAATGCCGCGCGGTCGCCGTTATCCGGCCGAGATGGCCGGCATGCTGCTGGCGCATCTGGGCGTGGGCGTTTTTGTGGCCGGCGTGCTGTTGTCCGAATCGCTCAGCGTGACCAGCGACGTGCGGATGGCACCGGGTCAGACCCAGCACATCGGCGGCTACGATTTCCGCTTCGACGGCGCGCACCGCGCGACGGGTCCGAACTGGCGTGCCGACCAGGGCGTGGTCACGGTCACCCGCGACAGCAAGGCCATCGCCGTGATGCATCCGCAGAAACGCACCTATCTGCGCGGCCAAGTGCAGACCGAATCCGCCGTGAACGCCGGCATCTTCCGCGATCTGTACGTGGCGCTGGGCGAGCCGATGGATGCGAACAATATCGAAGGTGCGTGGTCGCTGCGGCTGTACTACAAACCGTTCATCCGCTGGATCTGGGGCGGTGGCCTGCTGATGATGCTGGGCGGCTTCGTCTGTGCCGGCGACAGGCGCTTCCGCATCAAGCGCGCCGCAGAATCCGAAGAAGCCATTGCCGGCTTGCAGGTACAGGAAACGCACGCATGAACCGGTTGCTGCCGTTCTTCGGGTTCATGCTGCTGGTGGTGCTGTTCGGCTTCGGCATCTGGTGGAACACCCAGCACGATCAGAACGCGATCCCATCGCCGCTGCTCGACAAGCCGGCGCCCGCGTTCAGCCTGCCCAAGCTGTACGAACCCACGCAGACGGTCAGCAAGGCCGACCTGCTGGGCAAGCCGTACCTGCTCAACGTATTCGCCAGCTGGTGCGTCGAATGCGGTGTGGAGCATCCGGTGCTGGAAGCGGAAGGCCCGAGCCTGGGCGTGCAGCTGGTCGGCTACAACTACAAGGACGCGCCGGCCGACGCCAAGCGTTGGCTGGCCGAACACGGCAATCCCTACAACCTGCTGATTGCCGACGAGCCGGGCCACACCGCGATCGATTTCGGCGTGTACGGTGCACCGGAAAGTTTCCTGATCGATGCGAAGGGCGTGATCCGCTACAAGCACATCGGCCCGTTGACGCCCGACGTGATGGTTAAGGAACTGAAGCCGGCGATTGCGGCGTTGCAGAAGGATGCACCGTGATGCAGTTGTTCCGCAGCAGCGCACCCTGTGCGCGAATCAATCTTGTGTCCGGACTCATTCGTGCGCAGGGTGTGCTCCTATCGGTGTTGCTGGCGACATTCCTGGTGTTTGCCGGCGTGGCCCACGCGCAGGCTATCGAGCCGATGCCGTTCGCCAACCACGCCCAGGAGTTGCGCTTCCAGCACCTCACCCAGCAACTGCGCTGCCCTATGTGCCAGAACGAGACGCTGGCCGATTCCAACGCACCGATCGCCCGCGACCTGCGCAATCAGATCTTCCAGATGATGCAACAGGGCAAGAACGACGACGAGATCAAGCAATACCTGGTCGCCCGCTACTCCGACTTCGTGCTGTACGACCCGCCGCTGACCACTGGCACCTGGCTGCTCTGGTTCGGTCCGCTGCTGATCCTGCTCGGTGGTGCCGGCGCGGTACTGGTGGCGATCCGCAAACGCAGCCGCAGCGGCACCGTCACCACGGAAGCATCGACCGACAACGCACCGACCGATAACGGGGACGACTGGTGAAAACCGTTTTTTTCATAGCCGCTGCAGTGATGATCGCTGTGGCGCTGGCCGCCTTGCTGCTGCCGCTGGTGCGCCAGGGCCGACAATCCGGCCGCAGCCGCAAGGTGTTTGCGCTGACTCTCGCGATCGCCTTCGCGCTGCCGCTGTCGGCCGTCGGCCTGTACTTGCTGGTGGGCACACCTGCCGCGCTCAACGGCGTTTCCGCCGAGGCCGCGCAGCCGCTCACCATGCAGCAGGCAATCACCGAGCTGCGCACCCACCTGACCCAGCAGCCGGACGACCTGCAAGGCTGGACGCTGCTGGCACAGACCAGTGCCATGCAGCATGATCCGGCCGCGGCGCGCGATGCCTACGACCACGTACTGAAGCTCGACGCCAACAACGCCGAGGCCATGGTGGGCTGGGCCGAAAACGATTCGATGACGCGCAGCAATCACCAGATCGAAGGCCGCGCGCTCGACCTGCTCAAGCGTGCGGTGCAACTGCATCCGGACAGCCAGCGCGGCCTGTGGCTGCTCGGCATCAGCGACTTCCAGCGTGGCGAATACCGCCATGCCGCTTCGATCTGGCGCCTGCTGCAGCCGCAACTGGAACCCGGCTCGAACGTCGCCAGGGCGGTCGCCGAACAGATCGCCGTTGCCGACGCCCACGTCGGTGGCGCACCGGCTGATGCCGCGAGCAGCGCCGCAGTGCCCGCGCCGCAAGATGCCGCGTTGCAAGTGCAAGTCGCGCTTGCGCCGGCATTGAAGGACAGGCTGGCTGCTGGCGACGCTCTATTCGTCTACGCCCGCGCAGAGAACGGGCCACCGATGCCGCTGGCCGTCGCCAAACTCGACGCCAGCCAGTTGCCGGCCAGCGTCACCCTGACCGATGCAATGGCGATGACGCCAGCGATGAAACTGTCCTCGGTCACGCGCGTCTTCGTCGGTGCGCGGATCAGCCACAGCGGTCAGCCGATAGCGCAATCCGGCGACCTGGAAGGTGACGCCGGCATCGTGGCAGTGGACAGCAAGACGCCGATCAAGATCAGCATCGACAAGGTGCATTGATGAATCACGATGCACGCCGCTATTTCGCGCTGCCCTCGCCGTTCGCGATGAAACGCGGCGGCGAGCTGCACGGCGCGCACGTCGCCTACGAAACCTGGGGCGAGTTGAACGCCGCGCGCGACAACGCCGTGCTGGTGCTTACCGGCCTGTCGCCCAGCGCACACATGGTTTCATGCACGGAAGACCCCAGCCCTGGCTGGTGGGAAGAAATGACCGGTCCCGGCAAGGCGATCGACACTTCGCGCTGGTTCGTGATCTGCGTGAACTCGCTCGGCAGCGACAAGGGTTCGACCTGCCCTGCCTCGATTGACCCGGCCAGCGGCGCAGCCTATCGACTGACGTTTCCGGAACTAGCACTGGAAGACGTCGCCAATGCCGCACACGCTGCTGTCAGCAGCCTCGGCATCACCCAGCTGGCCTGCCTGATCGGATGCTCGATGGGCGGCATGAGCGCGCTGGCCTACATGCTGCTGCATCCCGGCGGCGTGCGCGCGCACATCAGCGTAGACACGGCGCCGCAAGCGCAACCGTTCGCGATCGCGATCCGCTCACTGCAGCGCGAGGCGATCCGGCTCGACCCGCAGTGGAACGAAGGCCGCTACGACATCCACGCCGAGACAGGCGGCAGCTACCCCGACATGGGCATGAGCATCGCGCGCAAGCTGGGCGTAATTACCTATCGTTCCGCGATGGAATGGAACGGCCGCTTCGCGCGGATCCGGCTCGATCCAGAGCAGCGCGACGAGAATCCGTTCGGTCGCGAGTTCCAGGTCGAGTCGTATCTGGAAGGCCACGCCCAACGCTTCGTACGCAACTTCGACCCCAACAGCTACTTGTACCTGTCGCGCGCGAGCGACTGGTTCGACATCGCCGAGTACGGTCACGGCAGCGTGCTCGAAGGGCTCAAGCGCATCCACATCGAACAAGCCATGGTGATCGGCGTCAGCACCGACATCCTGTTCCCGCTGCAGCAACAGGAGCAGATCGCCGAAGGCCTGCAGGCAGCCGGCGCCAAAGTGGAATTCGTGGCGCTGGATTCGCCGCAGGGCCACGACGCGTTCCTGGTCGATATCGAGAACTACAGCCGCGCCATCGGCGGCTTCCTGAACCGGCTGGCGGCCGCGTAACCATCGCGCTGCTAAGATAAGCGGCATCACGCACCATCCGAGACCATCATGCTTACCCTGGATTTCCCCGGCAGCCGTACCCTGATCGACGCGATCGACGCCGCCGTGGCCAAGCCGACCACCCACGAACTCACCGACAGCCTGCGCAACAGCCTGTGCAAGCTGATCCGCGACAACGAGGTGAAGCTGCCCGACTGCGTGTTCGAGCCCTGCGCCGAGCACTACGCCCGTCGCGAACTGTACCGCAGCGACGAGCACGGCTATTGCGTGGTGGCAATGACCTGGGGCCCAGGCCAGGGCACACCGATCCACGATCATGACGGCATGTGGTGCGTCGAGGGCGTGTGGAATGGCGCGCTGGAAATCGTGCAATACGAGTTGCTGGAACATGACGCACAGCGCTACTGCTTCCAGCCGGTCGGCTCGATCCAGGCCGGCGCCGGCTCGGCCGGCAGCCTGATTCCGCCGCACGAGTACCACAGCATCCGCAACCCCAGCGACAACGCGGTCACCGTCAGCCTGCACATCTACTCCGGCCCGATGACCCGCTGCGCGGTGTTCCAGCCGCTACCCGAAGACCGCTGGTACGGCCGCAACGTGCGTCAGCTGGGACTCGACCGCGTGCACTGAACCCGGCATAATAGTTCGCTCACATGCCGGTGTGGCGGAATGGTAGACGCGGCGGACTCAAAATCCGCTGGCAGCGATGTCGTGTAGGTTCGAGTCCTATCACCGGTACCAAGTGAGAGTTTCAGGACGTCCAAAGCGATCCAAAGAACTTGGGAAAACCCGCGATTTAGCGGGTTTTTTTATGCCCGAATGTCTGACGTTGTCCAACGGCATCCATGTGAATCAGGGCCTCTCTGGGGCATATCTGGTGGCATGAGGGTAACCTGCTCCCACGCCTGGTAACTGGATAACCAGTCAGTAGCTCTTAACCATGGCACTGCTCGCAAATAGGCAAGTAGGGGTGTCCGCCAAGGTCGAAGCGGACTTTCCTAGCTTGCTCAGTCCCCTGGCAACCGTGTCGGCCCCGCACGCATCTCCGGCTCCAGACTGCCACGCGGACATGTCCGCGCTTGCCCGTCTGGCTAAAAGACCTCAACCTGTGATTGAGACGTCGTTCTCTTGCGGGCTTGCACCGAAGCACTAGATTCGGTTCATCGAAAAGGGGGATGCATGGCTATGCGAAGCATCGCTTCACGGCTGGCGCTTTGGGTTCTGGTCGGTGCCACGCTCGTCGTCGTCGCTGGCGGCGCACTGCTTTTTCGGTTGGTCAGTCAAGAGATTCTCGAGCATGCCCATCGAGAATCCGGGGCGCTCGCGAACGATGTCGGCAACCGGATCCAGGCGCGCCTCGACAAAATTACCGATACCGCTCAAATGCTTGCTGCGCTCGTCGGGCCACGGCCGGATGACGCGCAGCCGCTGATTCACGATGCCATGCAACACAATCCTGACCTTGCGGGTCTGGCGGCGGCATACATTCCTCAATCGAAAGCGGCGCGGGCCTCTGGTCAATCGCCTTTCGTGAGCCGGCTCGACGACGGCTCCCTGATCAGCCGCGATCTGCTGCAGGACCCATCTCCTTATTGGAACCGCTCCTGGTTCCGCACGGGACTGACCTGCGTCGACGGCTGTTGGCAGCCGTCGTTCGTCTCCCAATCCAGGCATCTCAGGCTGGTCAACTACTCGTCCGCCATCATGGTCGGCGGTCAGGCCGTCGGTGTGGTCAATGCGGATGTCACGCTCGAATGGCTGCAGGGGGTTTTGAAGGGATTGAACAAGCCTCCCGGCATGGAGGCCTTCGTCATCGATCAGCAGGGAACCTATCTGGCGAATGACGACCCTGGACGGATCGGTCGGCAGGCAGCGCCTACCTTGCTCGATGCTTTAGAACACGGCGACATCGCGCCTGTGCGATTGACGTCGCGGACCGAGAAGCCGATGTGGGTCTATCACGCGCCTATCCAGGGCACGCATTGGCAATTTGGGCTTGCGGTGCCGGAAACCCGGATTTATGCCGGTGTCAGGCGCGCCTTTCTGGGCGCGCTCGGCGTGGGCGCACTGGCGTTGCTGATCTTGGCGATACTCATGTTTGCCATCACTCGGCGCATCATGAAACCGTTGGGCGTGCTGACGGAGCGGGCCGAGCAAGTGGCTCGCGGCGCACTCGAGTTCGCCTTGCCGGCGGTGCGTCAGCGCGACGAGATCGGCAGGCTGACGCATGCTTTCGATCGCATGCGTCGCGAGTTGGCCGAACATCTGGCCGAGCTGACCCGGACTGCGCGTGAACAGCAGCGTCTCGCCAGCGAGCTGGAAATTGCCCACCAGATCCAGACCGCGCTGCTTCCCGGAGCGCACTATCTGGACGCGCGCTGCAGCAACTTCGAACTGCATGCGGTGCTGCTACCGGCGCGAAGCGTCGGCGGCGACCTCTACAGCTATTTCATGCTGGATGACCGACGCTTTTACATCATGGTCGGCGACGTTTCGGACAAAGGCATCCCCGCGGCGTTGTTCATGGCACGGGCGATCACGCTGGCCAAGGCGCTTGCACCGCGTGCGCGGTCGCCGGAGCGACTACTCCAGCTGCTCAATCAGGAGCTTTGCCGCAACAACGACGGCTGCATGTTTGTCAGTCTGCTATGCGCTTTGCTGGATACAGTCAGCGGCAACCTCGTCATGGCAAGTGCGGGCCATGAACCTCCCGTCCTGTGGGGCAACGATGCACCACGCTTGCTGGAATTCGACACCGGCGCGGCTCTTGGCCTGGACGAGGAAGCCACCTACCCGGTCCAACGCCTGCAGCTTCGGCCTGGGGAAACCCTGCTCATGTATACCGATGGCATCACCGAAGCGATGGATAGCGCTTTGCAGATGTACGGACAGGAAAGAATGCTTGCCTGTCTGGCCGGTCAAGAGGAAGCCGGGGATGCGGATCCCGCCAGTCTTCTGGTGGCCGACGTCGAACGCTTTGCGGCCGGCCATGGCCAGGCCGACGACATCACCGTGCTTGCACTACGCTGGCACCATGCCGGACCGGAAAGGAGCGCGTCCATGCTGAATCTGACCATCACCGCCTCCATCGAGAACGTATTCGATACGCTCGGGCGCTGCGATAACGCATTGCGCTCGGCCGGCATCGAATCCGGTGTCCGCGAGGATGTGCGACTGGTGCTGGAGGAGTTGATGGTCAACATGGTGCAGCACGGTTATCGCGAACCCCACGATGGAAAGATCACGCTGCACCTGACCATGGCCGAGGACGCCATCCTGATTGAATTGCATCATGACGGCCAGCCGTTCGATCCGCTGCAATCGCCGGAACCCGCGCTGTCCGGAGACATCGCGGACTACGAGCAGGAAGGTGGATTCGGCATCCATCTGGTACGCGTCATGGCCAGCGATTTCAATTACACACACGACGGGCAAGGCAATCACCTCCAACTTCGTTTCATCTACCCCCAGCGGCCGGAGCAAGATCATGACATTCAGCCTGCGCATTGATAGCTCGTCACCCCAGCGATCCACACTGCATCTGCATGGACGACTTGATGCCATGACCTTCGGTGAATTCGACGAGGTGGCCACGCCGATGCTGCATGGCATGGCCGAGGAGAGCACGGTGGTGCTTGACCTCTCCTCCCTCGAATACATCAGCAGTGCCGGCCTGCGGAGCATCGCCAAGATTCGCAAGTCGATGCGGACGCGCCATGGCCATACCCTGCTCCTCAATCCGCAACCTCAAGTGCGCAAGGTGTTCGATATCGTGAAGGCCGTGCCGCTCAACGAAGTCTTCTCCAGCGTGGCGGAACTGGATGACTATCTGGATCGCATTCAACGAAAGATCGTGGACGGAACTGACGATGACGATTGAACGGGATGCACCACCGGCCGCACACCATCAGGCCGCGACATTCACGACCGCTGGAGACGGAATAGCCGCTCACTAACCACGGGACTCACTTCACCTTTCGCCATTTGCTTTGATCGGTGACTTCACGTCCTACCTGCCGGTGCTAGAAGTGCCTGGTAAAGCCCACGCTCAGCGCATTGTCATGCAGGTGATTGGCGAACAGCCCCTGGTAATCCACATATAGACTCCAGGACTCTCCTTGCTGCGCGGTGACGCGTGCGCGAACCGTGCCCAGCCCGCGCCCGAAAGCGGCCCTTGGCGCGGCGAACTGGGTGCCGTCCTGAGTGGTCAGTAACACGCTGGGGATGGCCGAGCGGGTGTTGTAGCGATAGCCCAGTTCCAGCGACGGAATGTAAGTGACTTGCTCGACATGGAAAGCGCGACTGAAGGACACCCCCGCATAAGGCTGCAACGAGTTGTACGTGCTGTGCGCACCCTGCACAGCGAAGGCCGGGGCCAGCGGATTGCTGCTGACCAGCGACTCCCTGAAGCTGTCCAGGGCCTGATGCTGGTAGAGCACGCCCAGCTTGGGTGCCAGTTGCCATTCGGCCAGCTGCATCGGCCATGCAGCCTGCAGGCCGGCGGAGAACGTTTGGCCGTCCGGGTGGGCCGCAGCATGACCGATGCCTGTGCTGCGATCGACGCTATACGAACTGTGCATGGCATCGGCCGTGGCAGAGAGCACCACGGGGCCGGCATTGGCGAAGGCGTACAGGCCGGCATGGACATTATCGGCCTGGCCATAGCCGCCGAGCGGATCGTTGGCGTTGATCCGCCCCACACCAGCCTCCACGCCCAGGTGGGCGACATCGTTAAGGGCCACATCGGCGCCGCCCAGCAGACTGAAGCCGGAGGTGTTGATTCCATTGGCGCCATCGAGGTGGAGCGAGGAGCCAGTGAATTGCATCCACAGCCCCGGCTTGCAGATCTGCTGAGCGAGGTGCGCGGCCTGCGCTTGTTCGCCCTCGCCACAGTCCGGGCCCAGGGCAGCATCGAGCACGCGAGTGAGCGCTTGCTGGCCACCAAGACTCACGGCCTGCTGGAGATTGGCGTAGAGCGCGCCATCAAGCGGGGCAACACGCACGCTCGTCGGCGTCGCGAGCACCAGATCGGCCTGTGTGCCGTTGTACACCACCGTGGGATTGAGCAAGGTGGGTATCGCCCCGAAGGAATTCGTTGTGGCGAACGTACCGGTGCGTGCCTTGGCCTGCACCAGGATGTAGGTGGCGGGGCTGTACGTACCCGGCGCATAGGTCAAGTTGAGGGTGCCGGCCAGTGTGGCGTTGCCGTTGACCAGCAACTCGCTTGCCTGGGTGGGTGTGACATCGATCTGCAAGGTGCCGTCGGCGTTCTGCGTGTAGTTGCCGTTGACGGTGAGCGTGCCCACTGAGCCACCGGGCCACACGATGCCGTCATTGATGACGTTGCCGCCCACGCTGCCGTGGCCGCGCAGAGTGCCGGCGGTCTGCACGTCCACCGATCCCTGGATCGAGGCGGAGGCATGGCTGCTGTCGCCGATCTCCAAGGTACCGGCGCTGACCGTGGTGGTGCCGGTAAAGGTGCTGACGCCGTTGAGGGTTTCCGTGCCGCCGGCCAGAGTTAGGTTACCGCCGCCGCTGATCGCACCACTGAAGAGGCCGTTGTTGCTGCCGCCAGTGCTGCCGAGGGTCAGCGTCTGATTGCCGAGGGCGACGCTGCCACTGCCATCGAGCTGCTTGATGCTGGCGCCGCTGGTGGTGCCGGAGATATCGAAACTGCCATTGGCGATCACATCGCTGGAGCTGGCGATACTG
>Ga0210409_10000196_pt1 | contig 124659 bp, 65 predicted proteins | sample IncBWH17MmetaG_FD_161649 | JGI IMG/M metagenome (GOLD analysis project Ga0210409, IMG submission 161649) | Forest soil microbial communities from Barre Woods Harvard Forest LTER site, Petersham, Massachusetts, United States - Inc-BW-H-17-M | ecosystem: Environmental > Terrestrial > Soil >...
CTGCAACGTGAAGTTGATCGACCCGTTTGATACGTAGATCCCTTCATACGCCCCAGTAATCGAGAGGTTCGACAACGTCACCGCCCCCGCGTTGTTTAACTGGAAGACGTACGAACCCGCCGAAGTGTTGCCGCGGTTCAACAGCGCCACGCCCCCAGCCCACGTGGGCCCTTGGATTTTGACCCCTGAATCGGCGTGAGTTATGACGATATTGGTGGCGAGGTTATAAACGCCGTTATCGACGAAGATGGTGTCGCCGAATTGGAGGCTGTAGGTCTGGAGGATGCCGAGGATGCTGGCTTTGGGAGTCTGTGGCGTGAGTCCATCATTGGAGTCGTTTCCAGGGGCGAAGGTGTACTGGTCGTTGACGGGGTCGTAAACGGAGTCGTTGACGTAGTAGTTGGTGATGGGCTCGATTACGCTGAAAACCGCCTTGTTCGTGACGGAAATCGAAGTGTTGGTCACGGCGCTTAGCCGCAGCACGTATTGGTCAGAGATCGAGAAAAGGCTCGGGTTGATCGTCCACGAATATGAACCGGTGTTCGGGGTGGAGCTCACGAGATCAGTGAACGGGCCGCCATAGCCGGTGGAGGAGATCTCGATGCGGATGTTGCCGGTGAAACCGTCAGAACGCCAACTGATGTTGAAGGTGGTCTTCTGCGGCAAACGCTCGCCGCCGTTCGGCGCGGTGAGGAGAATATACTGCGCCGGGCTCTTGGAGGCTTGCGCCGTGTTGCCGTAGGCGCCCAGGTTGATGTAGCCGCCCGCGGGCGCAGGTTCATTCGCAAAGGAATCCGTCGGGGCGCCGCGATCGATCGTGGGGCTTTGCTGCAAATCGTTAGTGAATCCCAGCCCGGGTTTGAAGCTCCCATAAAGCGACTGCTCGTGGAAGTTGTCGTCCGCGACAGCGACCGGTGAGTTGCTAGTGGAGATTTGACCTGGCAGCAGCAGGGCGCGGCTGGCGAGCGGCGTGGACCAGTCCACTCGCGCACTGACATAGCCGCCTTTGTCGGCCATCTGGTAAACAAAGCTCACGTAACCGGCCGCATTGGCGTGGTAGGTGACCGCGCGCTCCACTCCGGGGTCGGATGCGTCGTTGACCAGCGTTTGGCCATTGACGATCAGCTGCTGCGGCCCGTGCGAGTTGACGTAGAAGGTGTAATCGCCCGGTGTGTCAAACTTGATGAACCCCTGCCAGATGGCCGACCAGTTACCATTGGGCAACGAATTATCCGGCGTTCCATACCCCTGGAAGTTGAACTGGCGCTCTACTCGGGTGATGGCTGGCGGCCCGGTCCAAGTACTGTCGGCGTAGTAAGAAGCTGTCAAGCCCTGCACGTTCGGCGCGCCAAGGATGCCATCGGCCCCTACGGCGTTGACGAACACCGGATCGGCACTCAGGCTGTCGCTATCCTTGAAGTTAGCAAACTGCCAGTTAGTCAGCGTGACCCGGTCGCCCTGCCAATAGCCCACCTTGCCGCTGTCCGTGGCATAGAGGTCGTTGTAATCGCTAGTGAAACCGATCTGACTATCGTTGGCGATATAGATCCCGTAGCCGTTCAGGGTCCAAATAATATTGTTGCGCAGGTGGATGTTGCCCGAGGTGGTAGCGACGATGGCGTCCGAGGTGGTTTCGTAGATCGTATTGTTGACAAGCTCATAGGAGGAAGGCCCCTTGCTGCCAAGGCGAATGGCTGCGACCGAGTCGCCGTAGATCAGATTGTTGGTGATGGTAAACGGTCCGCCGTAATACGCCCCGGCATAAACCCCATACTGGTTGGAGTATATGGCGTTTCCCGTCACCGTAATGGACGAACTGGTGGCGCGGATACCGACGCCGATGTTGCCATAAATGCGGCTACCGTTGACGACGCCGCCAGAAAGGACAACGCCATCAGTGTTCCCGTGTACTTCGGAGCTCTGCAGGTTGAACGCGGAAGTGTTCGCATTAATGCCATTACCGACGTTATCGTAAATTTGGGAGTTCGAGACGGTGACCGTGCCGAAAAGATCAAGGCCGGCCGCGTTGCCATACACGACCAGACTGTCCAGGGTAGCGGTTGTGCTGCCTTCCTGTCTCAGGCCGGTCGAGGAATTATAGAAGATTTGGGCTCCGTTCACGGTGAGCGTTCCCAGATTCGCCGCATACAGCCCGTACCGATTGTCGTAGCTCACCAGGTTTTGGATCACGCCACCGATGCCGCCGTTAAGGCTCACTCCGTCGTAGCCCACGTGATGATAGACGGTGATGTCCTTCAACAAGGTGAAATCACTGTTCCCATCAAAAAGGATGCCTTGCTGGGCATTGTTGCGCACCGTCAACCGCTCGCCCACGAAACCGGTTGTACCGTCGGTCGCATAGATGCCATATTTGCCGCCGGTGAGTGTGAGAAAGCGGATTTGCATGAGGCCCGCGTCATCGAGCAGCAACAGCGTTTCATTGGGGTTGTTGGGAATGGCCGTGGTCAACTCGGCGGTGCGAGACGGGTTGGTCGGTCCACGGAACAAAAAGCCACGGTCGGTGCCAAGCCCGATGCCGGGCTTAGCCGTCATTACCGCGGTGTAAATGAGGGGGTAAACGCCGGTATCCACGTTAAGCACGGCGCCGCTAGTGAGCTCATAGATCCGCAGGACGTTGATTGGGTTCGGCTTGGGAGCGCTGGGGAGCTTGCCCGTGTTGCGGTTGGAGCCGATCGCCGTGGTGTATTCGTCGTTGACGGTGCTCCCATCGTTCACGTAATAGGTGTCGCCCGATTCGGGAACCGTGAAAGTTTCCGTGCTGCGATCCACGACCGACTTGTCGTTGACGAAGGAGACCTGGATGCGCAGGCCGTATGTGCCGTAATTGATGAGATTACTGGAGGGGATCCAACTGTACTGCCCATTGTCCGGAGTCGAAGCCGCGATGGTCTGCAGCAACGTCGGGCCATTGACCGGGTCATCCTGGTAAAGGTCGATACGGACATTCGATTCGTTAACGTTGTTGTAAGACTGCCACCGAATGAGATGCGGACTGTCCTTCTCCCAATCGGTGTAAAGGTCAGGGAATCGAAGGGCGATGTGAGCTCGGGTCGGCTCCGTTAGTTCCGCAGAGGTATTGCCGGTGGCGCCCTGGTTCGGCGCCACCGTGTCGCTGAAGACGTAAACGAAAGCGCCATCGAGATAGCTGTCGTTGTTGGGGCCTGAAACCAGATTGGCTTCGAACCGGAAGCGGAGGCTGCGGGTACCTTGTGGTAGAAGCAGACGTCCGCCGATGAGTTCCCACCGATCAGTGAGGTTCTGCCCCACCGCCAGGCCGCCGACACCGATCACCGCGCCGGTGGAATCCAGGAAGTCGAGCTTGATTTGGCCCTGGTCCACCGGGTTCTCGTTCAGCGAGCGAACACGTCCGCCGAAAACCACGACGAAATCCTGCGAATCCAACTGGGCCGGCGTGAAACCGGCGGCCTGCAAATCCACTGTTTGTTGGGCGAAGCCCTGTGCGTTGGGGCCGGCGAAGAAATAGCTGTTGCCTGAGAACGGCGCAAGACCGCTGCTTTGCGTTCCGGCACCCAGGTTTACGGTCCATCCGGTCACGCCTTGTTCGAAGCCCGGATTGACGAGCAGGTTCGTGTAGTAGAATGGGACCCCCATGTCGGTCAACGGGTCGGCCGCATCCACCGTCGGGCTGGAGAAGCGCAGACCGGCCACCATGTCAAACACGCGGTAATCATCGAACGCCCGGCTCAGGAACCTGGGCTCCGACCAATTCCGGTTCACCGCCGTGCGGCCGATCGAATGCAGGTCGATCAGCGCCACGTCCGCCTGCAAATCCAGGATGTCCGTGAAGTCTTTCGTCCAGTAAGCCACACGTCCAGTGCCGGTAACATGGAGATCGTTGTAGTCGCTGAAGAACCCGGTCTGGCTGTCATTGGCCACATAAAGGTCGTAGCCGGTTTCCGACCAGATGATGTTGCTGCGCACCTCAATGTCGCTGGAGCCACCTTGGACGCGAATGCTGTCACCGAGCGGCGAGTAGATCGTGTCGCTCACCACGCCAACATCGGTATCCCCGTTAATCAGGATGCCGAACTGGCTGTTCCGGTAGATCAGGTCGTGGATGATGATGTCGCCACTAACCGCCTGGATGCCGGTCACGTTGCCGTCGATGCGGTTGAACTGAATTGTACCGGCGAAGTTAACACCGGTCGTGTTTTGTTCGATGACGTTTGCCGTGTCGAGGTTGCTCCCACCCAGCACGCCCGAGCCAGTCACGCCCGTGGTGTTGTCGTAAATATGCTGGCCGCGCATACGCGCGACCGCAGCTAGAGTCACGCCGATTGTGTTGCCATAAATCTGATTGGCTTTGGCCGTGCCGACGAATCCAAGACCGGCGGCTTCACCGGCCGCCGTCACATTGACGCCGAGCGTGTTGTTATGGATGAGGTTCGCACTGAGGGTGGCCGCAGCTGCATACGAAACCCCGGTGGCGGCCTGGGAAATGTCGTTGCCAAAGATCAGGCCGGTGAACACGGCTGAGAGGTCCAGGCCGGTCCCCGTCACCTGAATGGCGTTCTCGGCGATGTAGCCTTTGGTTGAGACCGCGATCCGGATCCCGCCTGTTCCGGTGAACGTGTTGCGCGTCACCCGCACGTCCGCGCCGCCACTCAGCGTCAAGCCGGTCCCTTGAATTATATCATCGGTGATGGCCAACCGGTCGCTGCCGGTGGCGCTGATACCGCCTCCGATCGTCAGGCGTTGAAGAATCACGTCGGCGGTTCCGGTCACCGTCACAGCTCCCTGAACCACGGTTGAGTAATCCGGTGCTCCGAGGATGAGCGCGCCCGCGTCGGCGGAGGTGATGTTGACGCCGGTCGAATAGGTGGTGCCCGGGCTTACCAGGATGACGTCCCCGCGGGCGGGACTCTGGCTGTCGAGGATCGTTTGGATCGAGGTTGTGCTGTCGGCCGTGAGCAACCGGCGGAGATCGAATGTATCGCCGCGCACAAAAACCGAGGACTTAATGCCGGTCGCATCATCCCACGCTACGAACGGATGGCCTGCTGTATCCACCGCGAGGGACAGGGTTTGGAACCGCATGCTGGCGGTGGCGATGCCGCTGTAGCTGGCATCACCTGGCACTTCCTCGACGAAACTGCTGCCGTTCCAGACTTTGGCGTAGAGGTGGAGCGTGGGAATCCCTCGTGGCAGCAAATTGTTGTCCGCCCAAACCAGGTAGAGTTTGCCGCCGTTGGCAGCTAACTCGGGATGCGTGGCGCTGCCGGAGCTGTTGGAAACACCGCCCGGGCTCAAGGCGCCCGTACCAGCCGCGGACCAGGCGCCACCCGAGTAGGCAGCGACATAGATGTCAACCGGCAGAACCGTTGCCGGGCTTTCCTGTTGCCAAGCCACGAAAAGCGTGCCGCTGAGGTAAGCGAGGCTTGGGGCGCGGCTGGCGCCAACGGTGCCGCTCACGCCGCCGGAGGAAGCGGAACCGCTGAGTTCATTCCAGGTCGCCCCGTTGTACTCGCGGAGGTAGATCTGCTGGTGGGCCGCCGAATCCAACTGCGACCACGCCACCGCCACCCTCGTGCCATTAGTCGCTGCGGAGAGGTCGCTGACGCTCGTAGCGGAACCCGAGATACCGCCGCCGCTGGCCGCCCCAGTGCCGAGAGCGGTCCAGGTCCCGCCCGCAAAGCGCTTCGCATAGATCTGCGTGGTGCCGCTTGAACTGTCGAGCCAGACCACCACCGGGCCCGCGGAGGTATTCAGAACGGTCGCGTGGTCGGCGCTGCCGGTCCCGCTAATACCGCCGACGCCCAGTGACGTGCCCAGGGCAACCCAGGCTCCGTTGCCTCCGTTCGCCGTGGGATCAAACCTGGCCACTCGAATGTCGGTTGAAGCGCCGGTGACTTCGGTCCACGCGACAATGGGCTGGCCGTCCGAACCCAAGGTGATGCTCGGACGGAGCGAATCCGTCGGAGTGTTGCTCACGCCGCCAGCTTCCGCGCTGCCCGCAACTTCCAACCATTGACCTGCCGTTTCGGCGGCCACATAAATTTCGTAGTTGCCGTTGCGAGCGTCAGACCAGGCAACAAATTGAGCCGCCGCTCCTGCCACGATGCTCGGTTGGGAGGCGATGCCCAAGTCGCCGCTGAGGCCAGTATCGATTGCTGAGCCGGCGAATCCGGTCCAGCGTCCCGGGAGGTCGGGTGCACTCGGCAGCGAAGGACCGTTGGGGTGCTGATAACTCAGGCCCCCCGGCGGGAGCGGAATCGGCGGCACAGTCGTGTCCGGCCAGCCGGCGGTGCTGGGTCCGTTATACACCCAGCTCCCGGCGCTGCCGGGCACGATGACGTCGGTGCCCTGGCCGAACAGGTAATCGTTGCCGGCGCCGCCGTACAGAGTGCTGTGGCCGCCGCCATACAGGTAGTCGACCGCATGGTCGTCCCCAGTGCTATTCTGACTATACCCGTAGATGGTGTTGTTCCCTGGCCCGCCCACGATCAAGTCGCTGCCACCGCCACCCTCGACGTAATTATTGCCCGAGCCGCAAATGATGATGTCGTTGCCGCTACCGCCATAAATCCGGTCGTTACCGCTGCCGCCATAAATCCGGTTGCCGCCGGAGCCGACATGGATGACGTCCGGCCCATTGGAGCCGTAAATGAGATTCTCGCCGTTGCCGGCCGTGATCGTAACGCCGGCGGTGCCCTGGCCAATCACGACATTATTCCCATTCCCCGTCGTGATGACATCAGCGGCCCCGCCTCCGACAATGTAGTTATTGCCCGCGCCTACCAGGATCGTGTTCACGCCCGGACCGCCGAAGATGACATTGTTGCCATCGCCGCCCTGAATGTAAGAAGAACCGGCGGCGGAGATGGGTCCATTCGGTAAATAGCCGTAGATCGTGTCGTTGCCCGACCCGCCGTAAATCTTGTCGTTGCCGCCGCCGCCGTAAATTGTGTCATCGCCAGCATTGCTATGAATGGTGTCATCCCCAGGGCCGCCATAAATGGTATCCGGACCATCAGAGCCAGTGATCATACTTCCGCCTTTGCTGGCATAGATGGTGGCACCCACAGTACCGCGGGCAATGAGGGTGTCATGGCCCGAACCGCCATAGATGACATCCGCACCGCCACCCCCGTCGATATAGTTATCACCCGCGCCGCCGATAAGAATGTCCGCGCCGGGGCCGCCATAGAGGAAATCATTACCCGGGCCGCCGTCCACGACCACCGGAAGGGCGTTGACCGAGTGGATGGTGATCGTGTCGGTCCCGGCGCCGCCGTACACCATCACCTGGGTGGTCGGGAAGGTGCTCAGCACATCAAACGTATTGTTTCCGTTGCCGAGGCTAACCTTCACAAACTCCAGTGTGCCGTAAGTGATGCTACCGGCCATGCCCAGACCCGTAAGCTGGGTCGAAGTGAGCGCCCCGGTGGTCGCCGCGGTTTGGCCCGTGTTGTCCACGTTGAGCACATCACCTGGCCCGGTCGCATTGGCGTTGCCATTAACAGTGAGGGCAGCGTTGATGCCGTTGACGGTGCCGCCAACATTGTTCGTGATGGTGGCGTTGCTGCCGACGTTGATCACATCACTGCCGTCGCCGCCATTGATTGTGGTTGGTCCATTGATGGTCCTGACGGCCACGCGGTCCGCTCCGCCGTTGGCGTTCAGCGTCGTTGCACCCGTACCGGTGCTTTGAATGACAAACGTGTCGTTGCCCGAGCCGAGGTTGATGTTCAACGCTTCGATGCCGCTGTACTGAATGCCCTTAGTCGGGTCGTCGTTTGCCATCCCGAGCCCGGTCAACGTAGTCGCCGTGAGAGTGCCGTTGTTGGGAGCGGTGTCGGATGTGTCGTCCACGTTCACTGTGTCGGAACTGCTCTGGCCGTTTAGGATGAGCAGGCCCGCGATGGCGTTGACGTTGCCGTTTACTCCCGAGGCGTTGCTGCTGACATTAATGACGTTTGAGGCTGAACCCGTGCCCGTGCTCACGGTCGTGATGGTAGCGGGGTTGGTGCTTTGGACATTAAAGGTGTCACCGCCCGTACCGAGAGAGATGTTCAACGCCTCGATACCGCTGTAGTCAATGCCCACAGAGATGCCTAATCCTGTGAGGCGAGTGGCAGTCAGCGTGCCGGAGTTGGCCGCGGTGTCGCCGGAATCGTCGACGTTAAGGACGTCGGAGCCGGTGCCGGCGGCCTGGCCGATAATGACGAGCTTGCCGGCGATGCCGTTAACCGTCCCGCCCATGGCCGGCGCAGTGCTGCCTACATCGATGATATTGTGTTCGGTGCCGACGGCCGTGGTGATGTTGGTCAGCTTGCTGCCGACGGAGCCGACAAAGGTATCGGAAACCCCGAGCGTGTAGTTGGCCTGCCCCAGGTTCAGGTTCAGGATGGCCAGGCCGCGATAAGTGATCCCGCCGCTGCCCATGCCCAGGCCATTGAGAGTCGTCGAAGCCAGGACGCCGTTCGAGGAGCCGCCTGCGGCAGTGCCCGTGTCGTCGAGATTCAATGTGTCACTGCCGGTGCCGACCACCGTGAGCGCACCCTGAATTCCGGCGAGAATCCCGTTGAGGTTCGGAGAATTGGTGCCAACGTTGACGGTGTTGGTGCCCGTCTGGGTTGTGACAAACGTCGGGCCGCTGGTGGTCTGGACATTGACGATGTCGCCGGCGTCGGTGGTTACCCGTGTGACCGTGGAAGCGTTAGTACTCCGGATAGTAAAGACGTTGGAGCTAAAGCCGAGGTTCACATCAAGCTCACCAAGGCCGCTGTAGGTGATCCCGCCGCCCAGCCCCATCCCGGACAATTGCGTGCCGGTCAGCACCCCGGCGAGGCTGCCTGCGCTCGGGCGGGTCGCACCGGTGCCATCGACAACGGCCGTGTCACGCACGCCACCGTTCAGGATGAGCGCTCCCTGGATATTATTGAGAATCCCGCCGGCACTCGGCGCCTTGCTGCCGATTTTAATGGTGCTGGCAGCGCTGCCGGTCGGGTTGACAACCGCAATCGTACTCGTGGTGGCGGCATTGGTCGAAACGACACTCATGAGGTAACCACCGGAGCCGAGGTTTATCCTGAGGCTCTGCAGCCCGCTGTATTGCACGGCGCTGCCAATGCCGAACTGGGTAATCGAGTTTGCGCTCAACCGGCCGGTCTCGCCAGCGGTAGTACTGCCACCGTCATTGAGCACGAGCGCATCGGAGCCGCGGCCTTGTACGAGCACCTGCGCTGCAATGCCGCTTAGTCTGTTGGCCGAGTTGCCGAGATTGACGGTCGCCGCGGAGCCGCTCTGGGTCGTCACGGTGGTGGTCGCACCGGTCGCCTGGATGTTGACGACGTCGCTACCGCCCTGGGTGTTGATGAAGGTCAAGCTGCTGTCGGCCTGGACTGATATCGTGTCCGCGCCAGTGCCGCCATTGATGGTGGTGACCGTCCCGGGGTTGGTGCCGGCCACAGTGAAATTATTGCCGCCCACGTTGCCGAGGGTCAGGCCGAGGGTGGTCAAGCCGTTGTAGGCAACGGTGCCGCCCATGTTCATTCCCGTGAGAGTCGTCGCGCTCAAGGTGCCGGTCCTGGCTGAGTTGGCCGCGACGTCGGCAAACGCCAGGGCGTCACGGCCGCTGCCGTTCACCGTCACGTTTCCGTGAACATTGTCGAGCGAATGCCCGCTATCGCCCACATTCACGACGTTCGGACCGGCGCCGATATAAAGGTTGAGGCTGCCGACCGGCGCGCCTTGCACCAGCACTGAATTGCCGTGGCTGCCCAGCAGCGCGTTCAAACCGGTGAGGCCCTGGAATTGGATGCTGGCGGCGCCGGGCATCCCGAAGCCGGTCAGCACGCCATAAGGCGCAGCATAGGCGAAGGTGCCCACTCCGGCGGTCGCGTCGCCGGTGTCGTCCAGGAAGACCTGCATCACGCCGCTGCCGCCGCCATTGAGGAACAAGTTCGCCTGCACGTTGGCCAGGTCGCCACCGGCGCCGCTGGTTGGGAGATTTGAAGAATAGGCCGGAGGCGCGCCCGAGGCGACATACACATACGTGTTGCCAGTGCTGTTGTTGCCGATTGTGGTGGCGCCGGTGACCGTGGGTGCCACCACATACGTTGTGCCGGAAAAGGTGTTCACATCGTTGGCCCCCGAGCCGAGGGTATAGGTCACCAACCCGGTGGCATGCGAGTTCAGCGTGTTCGTACCGCTGCCGCCCTGAATCGTCACATCACCCGGATTGGAGCTGGTGTAGTTCCCGACGTTGAAAGTCGCGGAGCCGCTGCCGTAGTTCAGAATGTGTAACGTCGAACCGGAGCCGCCCGAACCATCCGTCATCAGGATGTTGGCCGTAACCGACCGGTCGATGACGATGTTTTCGTTACCGCCCTGCGTCGTGAAGCTGATCTGCGTGACGCCGGCATATGTCTGCGTTACTCCGTAAGCGGTCACCCTGATTGTTTGGCCGTTGGGATCGCCGCTGTTTCGGATGGCTGGATTCGAGCTCTGGCGCGGGTCGGCATAATCGACCTGCTCGATCGTGAAATTCTCGTTGGTGTCAGTAGCGCTGGGGTCATTGCGCGCAGCTCTGTTGGCCCCCAAGTCAACCTGCAACACGCCCGTGCCGGGGTAGGTCGCCAGCAACGGCGGCGGCGGCGGCACATTCAAATGCCCGAAAGTGAACGTATGCGAGACGCTGCCACCCACGCCAAGGACAGATACGCTGGCGGTGGCCGTGAACGTTACGTCGCCATTGTCCACCGTCAGGTCGCCGGACACGCCAATGCCGATGCCCAAAAACGCAGCATTGGCATCGATGTGGCCGTGGAACCCGGCGTGATGCTGGCCGTTGGCATCGTAAAAAGAGAAGATCTCGACCGAAATGTTGCCGGCTACGCCCAACACGCTCGGATCGCCCAGCCTGAAGCCGGCTGAGGCCGTCAAATCGAACTCGCCGTTGGAATCAATGAACCCATAGGCCTCCATGGTTACGATGCCGAACAGGCTGAACTGAAGCGGATTGCTCTGTGGCACTTCGATGCGGAAGTACCCGCTGGACAGAGTGATGAAGAGACTGCCGCTGAAGTGCAGGCCCAGGATGTTCAGGTCCACGTTGTTCACGGCGACCTGCGCATAATTCCTCGGCAGGTTGAACGAGCTCCCATCCTGGAAACTCTCGGCGCGCTGCACGTTGGTGGTGTTGATCTTCAGCTCGAAGTCGCCATTCAGGCTGAATATCCCGGTATTGATGACGGTGCCGAGCGTCAGGCGCAGGTCCAGCGCCAGGCCCGGCGAGCTGTCGAAATACATCGCCGCCGACCCGCTGAGCCCCAGGTCGAACCCGAACAGGCTGATCGAGCCCGAAAGATGGACCAGGATCTCGGTCGGGGTCACCTTCAGTTCGAAACTTCCCTTGATGGTAATGATCCCAACCACATTCATCCGCCCGCCGACGAACAAGTAGAAACCGGGATCCAGCGAGATACTGGTCGCGCCATTGACGTTGCCGTTGCTATCGACCGTAAACCGCTGGATGGTGATCGGCGAAAAGCCGGTATTGATTTCCACCTCAGCTGTGCCGCTAAAGCCAATCGCCGAATTGCCCGCGTTGATACTGGCGGTCAGCACGCCGGCAAGGCCCGCGGAGCTGATGGACAGGGCGCCATTGACGTTGATGCTGCCGATCGGCTGCAGCGACATCGAGCCCTGCAACTGCATCTGGAAGCCGCTCGAATCGATCTGGATGCGGAAGGCGCCGCTCTCGTGGAAGACGCCCAGCAAGCTGAGTTGACCACTTCCACCGATCACTACATAAGGCCCGACCGCGCCATGTGAGCCATCCAGGTTCGGCACCGCACCCGAAATGGTGAGGCTCGTAAAGCTTACAAACGGTTTGAGCAAATCCGGCACGGTGTAATTAAAGTCAGCGCCGAAGGTGTTGATCTGCATCAACAGGGAGGCATCGAACGAAGTGTTGGGCACGCCGGGCATCGCGCCGGAGACGGTCAGGTTCAGATAAGCGGCGAATCCCGGCCCGGGTGGCGTGCTGCTGGCGTTAAAACTGATGGTCAAGAGCCCGGTGGTGCTGAACGTCAGCAGCGGCGAATTCTTCGGCCCGAGATCCATCTCGGCATTGAAAAAGAACGTCATCTGCGAGTTGTTAATCAGCAGGTCCATCCCGCCGGAAATCCGGAAAACATGCATTCCGGCCAGGATCAAGTCAGATCGGCCGCCCAATTGCATCTCGAAGGTGTTGGGAGCCAGGGTGAATTGCTTGGGCTGGTGCGTGTCCGGCGTCGGCAGGGCCGGCCCGTCGGATGACGGGTTGGAGGCAGTCGCTGGCGCCTGCACATTCGACGTGGGCGGGGCCACGTTAAAGAGCGTCAGCGTCACCGGATGACTGGTGGTGTTCAGTTGGATCTGCCCCGCCGCATGCGTGGAAAACTCGTAGTTCGAGTTCAGTTTCAAGTCCAGGTCGAACTGGCCGTAGATGACGCCGTAGATCTCGAAGTTGCCGTTGTTGTTGTTAATGACCATGTCGCCGCCAATTTGTGCGAGCTGCGAAGCGACCGGCTGGACGAGGTTCATGTAACCGGCAAATTGCATCTCGAAGCTGTGCGACGAGAAGGTCAGGGAGATCGAGCCGGTAATTGAGAACGTCACGATGTTCTCGATGGTGAAGTCGGCCCCGCCGGTAATATAGATGTTAAAATAGGTCGGTGTGCCATCGGTCCGCGGGTCCATGATGTGGTGGTTGGCATCGAGGAACTGGAAGCTGATGCTGCCGTAGATGGACAAAATAGGCGCGCTATTCTCCCCGCCGCCCGGCACCGGGACGTCCAAAAGGAACAGGATAGCCGCCTGCCCAGCCTGAACTTTGCTCAGGTCGGCAAAGATGGTCGCCTTGAGACTGAGCGAATCGCCAAAAGTCAACGTGCCGTTCAGCAGGATTTTCACCCCGATGCTGCCCGTAACCGGGTCCTTCACCAGAGCGATAGTCACATCGACGTCGGCTTTGAAAGTGTCCTGGCTCAAGAACAAGTCGTAAAGGGTGGCCCCGGCGTGGATTTGGAGCGGAGGCTGGAAGACGTCTGCGATGCTGGTTGGCGGGTGCGCGTGGAAAGTGGCAATCTGCTGCACCAACTCGGCGGTCCAGGTGGCCAGGTCCTGCTTAAGCGGTGGCTGATAGCGTCCGCCCCGCAGATCGCGTGGGTCGGTCGGTGTTGGCAGGTCCAAGCCGAAATCGATACCACCGCGGAAATTGGTTAGCGTGATCCCGAATTGCGGCAGAATGGTCAGGGGGATAGGCGCCTCGATGTAGAAGGAGAGCGGGCCATAATCGCAAATCGCCAGGCGCATACCGACCGTCCCGAGGCCAGGCAGGTCGAGGCTGCCCTGGATGGCGCCGTAGAAGATCGTGCTGACCACAGGAGTCGTGCTGTCGGTCGAGCTTATCACGTTGCCCTGGGAGTCAAATTTCACCGTGCCAATGATCACCGTCGCGTTGAGCGTGCCGCCCATCAGCGTGCCGCCGATGCTGATGCCGCCGCCGTCGATCGATTCAATCGGGTTCTTGCCTGCCAACAGCTTGGCGACGTTGATCCTGACCCCGGTGATGCTCCCGCTGAAGGTAACCGTGCTGGGCATCCAACTCGGGGAAGAAACTGTGGCCGAAAGGATAATGTCGAACTGATCCGGGTGGTTATTGAAGTCAGCCCAACTCAGGGCGACTGCCAGGTCGCGCAACGGGAGCCACGCGGGCAGCCCGACATCGCCGCCCGAGGTATTGGAGCCCACGCTGAGCGCCACCACGAAGTTGGCTTTGGCCACCACGCTGCCATTGCCCTCGATGGCGAAGTTGCTGGCGCCGCCGGTAAGATGCAGTGGCCCGGCATTTATTGCCGCCGACAGGCCGTACGTCCCGGGGGTGGCTCCGCCACCAAAGCTCAGGAAGTCCTGGTTGGCGGCCGCTTCTGGATTGAGCGCGACATTGTTCGCCGTCAACGTCAGGTATGTACCGAAGACGATGGAGACGTTGCCCGCGCTAATGGTGAAGTTGTTGAAGCTGATGTTGGACGGAACCGACAGCGGATGGGCCAGGTTGATCTTGAAGCTAAGGTCAAACTTCGCGTCGAGGTTGGTGAAGGTCGCGGAGAACGGGCCCGCGTTCAGCCCTAGTGTGTCCTCCTTGATCTCGAGTTGAACGGAAAGAGTCCCGTCAGGCGCGAAATTGAAGTTGTGGAAGCTAAAATCAGGCACTGTGAGGGTCAGCGGCCCCAGGGTGTGCGTCGAAGCAGCCCCACCCCCACCCCCCAGCGGTCGGGGGATGGCTTGGGCCGAGCTGCTGGTGCTGTCCGGCAAAATCGAGAAGTCCTGCACCACCAGGCCCTGGCCGTTGTCCAGCGCAAAGCCGTCCGCTCCACCGAAGTGGAAGTGCAGGTCGGCAGTGATGCTGATGTAGAGCTTGTTGTTGACGTAAAGCGAGACTGTGCCGGCGGTGATGCCGATTTGAGTTACAGCCGGGTTGGTGGGGTTGGGCCCAACAGTGACATTGGCGGCCGTGATGACCACCATGCCGCCGAACGAAAGGCTCAGGTTGCTCACCGCCAGGCTCCAAGGCGTTGCTCCGGCCGTTGGGGCATACGTCACCGAGCTGGCGCTGATCGTAAACAACGTGTTGCCGCTGGAAGGATCCTTAAAGACGATGCTGGCATTCGTGGCGACTTGGGAGTTGCCATTTTGGGTGATATTGGCGGCGGTAATGGTGATGATGTTGCCAATGGTGATGCTGCCGTTGCTGACGGAAACGCTGTTGAACGCCCCGTTGGCCTGAGTGAAGACTTCCGTGTCGAGGAACGTCACCGGCACGGTCGTATTGCCCACCGCGATTGTCTCGCTAATCGCGGAGGTGGTCGTGTTGCGGCGAACGGTCAAAGTCGCCTGCGCGTTCGTGCCGGGGAGGGTGACGCTAGCCGTAGCCGAGACGTAAAGGGCGTAGCCGTCGCCCGTCGGGTTGGCCGAGTCGGTGAGCATCACCAGGCCCAACTGGCCGCTGGTGATGTTAATCGACGAGGAGAGACTCGAGGCCGTCACGCCACCGCTGACATTGGCGGCGCCGATCAAGGTCTTCGTCTGCGTGCCCGTCACGGTCTGGCTGAAGGAGAACAGGCCGCTCACCGTAAAGGTCACCGCCGAACCCGCGTTGATCGTCAGGGTGAGGCCGCCGCCGAGGCTCGTGATATTGCGCTGGTCGGCTGTGCCGTTGGTGCCGTCGGTGAACTGGATCGGGATGGCCGTGCCGCCGACGGTAACCGAGTCCGTAACGGCAGCGCCGGTCGTATTGATTTGGAGCGACGCCGTGCCGGTCAGTGTGAAGGCATCCGGCAGGCCATGGACGGTGATGCTGCCTAGCGTAGCCACCAACGCATAAGTGGACCCGCTGTTGTTGGTGTTCTTGTAAATCACAACGCCGAGCCGCACGTTCGAGAATTGCAGGCCGAAGGTGGGAGTGCCCAGATAAGCGCTGTTGACGGAGACGCCCACCAGGATTTTGCTCTGGCCTGGATGCGCCGCATCGGGCGCCTGTTGGAAGGTTACCGCGGCCTGGTTGAGCGTCAGGAAATTCGCGATGTTCAACGTCGCAACGCCTTCAATATCGGTCGTGCCATCCTTCAAGCCGCCAAAGTTCAAGGTGACCGGGCCGGTCGATGTTTGCACCGTGGTGGGCACGCCCGCGGCGGTCGTATCCAGGCCGGTATCGTACTTCACCGTGAGGTTGGCATTCGAAAGCGACAGGCTGGGCACACCGTTTAAGGCGATGCTGCCAGCGGATGTGACCACCGCGAAACTGGTGGGGCTGCCCGGCACGCTGTGGATCAGTAATTGCAGGCTGGCGGGGGCCGACTGACTGCCGATCGTCAAATTGATGTCACTGGTCCCAAGTACCACCGCCACGTTGGACGCGAGCACAACCAGGTAGGCCCCGTTTGGATTCTGTGAATCAGGCAGCTTCTGGAATATAAAATTGCCGGTCAGCGAAGCGAATCCACCGATAGACAGGCTCACCCTGCCCTCGACATCCAACACCTGGGCATTTCCGGTGGACCTGAAATCCAGCGCGATGGTCTGACTGCCGGCCAGCACGGCCAATGGGTTGCCGGTTGCCAGGCCGTTGTCGGTCACCGGCGTACCGGTCGTGTTGACCCGGACCACCAGGCCGCTGGCGCTTAAGCTCACGCCCGGCACCCCCGTCAACGTGTCGGTGCCGCCGTTGGCTACCAGCGCGTAGCCACCGCCGTTGTTGAAAACCATGCCCAGACTGGCACCGGTGATGGATACGCCCGCAAAACTGCTCCCGTTGGTGACGCCAACGGTCGCGGTGACATTAACCGCACCCAGGGTAAAGCCGTTGCTTGTTTTGGTGATCGTGAAGTCGCCGCCAAGGTGAGCAAACGTGCCAACTTGAATAGCCAGGCCGGTCGCCGAGAACTGCATCACGTCGGTATAATAGCTGGCGACCACGCCAGCGTTGGCCGGCAAAGCGCTGTGGAAGGTCAGGATCGTGCGTCCGTTCGCATCCAGGCTGCGCGTAAACGTGTTTGCGCCGCTCGCTGCTTCAGTGTAATTCGTGACTGTGCTTCCACTCGTTACCTGCAGCACGATTACGCTGGCCGCACTGGGCGTTTGACTAAGCGTCATCGTCGCTCCCGGAGTATTCTGAGGGGCGTCGGTGACCAGAGAATTAAAGCTCATCGGCACGGCAGTGCCACTGACGTTAATCGTTTCGCTGACCGCGCGGCCGGCGTTGGTGACGCGCAGTTCCAAACGACCCGAAACGCTCAAGTCCGACGCGCCAAGATTAATGGCGGCATTGCCGGAGACATCCAGCGCGTAAGTGCTCGTGGAAGCCGTGGTATAGAGCGCCAGCGCCAGGGTGCCGTTATTAATGCCAAACCCGGTGGTGCCGACGCTCAGGCTAACCCCGGTAGCTCCGACCAGTAGTTTGCTGTTACCACTGGGGTCAACGGTTCTGGTGATGGCAAAGGTCCCTGACAGGTGGGCCAGCTCGTTACCGGAGCCGTCCTTGACTAACAGCCCGGCGCTGCCTTCTACATCAATCAACTGGCGCTCGTCAGCCGAACCATTGGAACCGTCCGTGAAACTGACGGTGACGGGGCTGGGGCTGCCCGGAACCGGAATCTGCCTGGTAAGCGCCTGGCCGGTCGTGTTAACGCGCACCGCAAGTGTCGCCGGTGTCGTAAAGTTGCCGGCGGTAGGGTCATAGAGCGCCAGCACGCTAATGCCGGTGAGGCTGGCAGTGCCGCTGGCGGTCAACGCGTATGTCGGAGACGCCCCTGCCTGGCGGAAGAGCACCAAACCGAGCTGGGAGATGGTCAGGTTCAAGCCAGTGCCGTTGCTGCCGACCAAAGCGGTCACGCTCGTCGCCGCAATATCAATCTCGGTAGTCGTTTGCCCGCTCGCGGTCGAGGTGGCCTGAGTGAAACTGAAGTTGCCGTCGAGCGAGAGGAAATTGGCAATCTGAAGATGAAGGGGACTCGCGGCAAACGACAGAGCCAGGTTGGTTCCATCCGCCACCCCCGCCGGCACCTGGCCGTCCGCAAAATGCACTGCGACGTTCCCGCCCGGCGTCGGGATGCTTTCCGTGACGGCACTGCCGGTGGTGTTGAGCCGAACCCGGCCAGTGGCGGTAATGGTCAGGGCGTTCAAACCGTTCAACGCCAGCGTTCCGGAAGCGTCCAAGGCGTACCCGTTATTGGCATTAGTATAAAGGACCAGGCCCAGCGTTCCATTGGTGATGCTGACCCCGAGCGTGCCGTCGCCCAGCGAGGCAGTTACGCCGCTGGCGCCAATCAGCAGCTTCGTTACACCGGATTCAACGACTTTTGTAAATCCGAAGTTGCCGGTCGCCTGCAGGAACGAGCCGATCTGGACCTTGACCCCGGTGGCCAGGGCTTGGCTCACATTGCCGTCAGCGAGGGTAAACGTCACGGGGATGGTCGTGCCGTTGACGTTGATGTTCTCGCTGATGGCGCGCCCGGTCGTATTGACGCGAACTTCAAGGTTGCTTGCCGTCAGCCCCAAGTCACCGAGCAAGCCGAGAACGGCAAAGGTGCCCTGGGCGTCGAGGGCGTAATCAACCGGGGAGTCATTGTAAACGGCCAGGCCGAGATTGGCATTGGCGAGCTGGAGCCGGGGTCCAGTCGGGTCGCCAATAGTCAGGCTCACGCCGGTAATCCCCAACAGCATCTTGCCGCTGGCTCCCCCCTGGAACAACAACGAGGCGCCGTCCGCATCCAGTGTCGCCAGCGATTGGCTAGCCGGGCCAAGGCTCGCGTGGATGTGCTGCAGGCTTAATTGCATGTTCTGAGAAGCCAAATCGTATGTGCCGGTCAAGCCGTTGCCCCCGATGGGTGAGGTGATGGAAGCGCTCACCGCCGCGCCCAACGAGAGGGATGCCGAAGTGACCTGGAAACCGACGGTACCGGTCAGCGGGCTGCCGCTGGTGTAAACCAGGTTGTTAATCGACAAGCTGCCACCGTTGAAAGTCAGTAAATTGGCCACCGTAACGTTCGCGAGTGCCAAAGTTGCCGAGTCGAAGGTGAAGCCGGTGCGCGTGAGCTGCAGATTGGTAACGGTCAGCGCCGGCAGACCGGGGATTGGCAGGAGCCTTGCGGTGGCGCTTGGAATGGTAGCCAGGATACTCGGAGCGCCGGGTGTGATGCTAATGGTTCCGGCGGCGTCGATCTCCAACAGATTGGTACCGCTGCCGTTGCCTATCGTCAGGACCAGGTTGGTAATGTTGATAGTAAACTGGCCCGTCGGATTGGCGCCCGAGAAAGCCGCCTGCGCATTCACCGTTCCGCTGAACGTCACTGGTGAGCCGGGGAACAAACTGACGGTTCCGGACAGGATGATACGGCCGGTAACCGGCGCAGCGGCATTGGTAATATCCACCGTGAAGGGACTCCCGGCAGTCAGGCCTTGCGCGACGAGGCTCGGCCCGGTAATCGAGAGGAAACTGCCTATAGTGATAGGAGTGTTGTTTGCGCCGGTGGCATATAGAACGGCCAGCGTACCGCTGGTCCAAGTGCCGAGGCTCGTTCCGTTATAATTATTGACGGTGAGGGCGAGGGTCGTGGGATTGAGCGTGTAATCAGCGGGGTTTAGCACGGCGGTCGTGCCATTATCCACGCTCAATACCACAATCGGCGTGCTCCCATTTTGCGGGGTGCTGCTCAGGGTCATATTCACCGGGAAGGCATCAGTGGACCTGACGGTCTTCGTGTCGGTGACGCTCAAACCCGGCGTAAATGTCAGGCTATTGAACGTGAACCCGGTGCGGGTGATGTTGAGGTTGGTCACCTGCGCGTTGGCGAACCCGGAGAATAGCTTGGCTTGGACGGTGGCTACGGGCACCGACGCAATCGTGCTTTGACCCGGTTGCAGCCGGACCTGCCCGGCGTGGATGACCAGCGCGTCGCCCAGCGAAAGATCCAGCGCTGTGATCGTAATCGTCAGCACGACGCCTTTGGTCGTATCGAAGTCGTAACTGCCACTGACCTGGCCGAGTTGCGCCGTCAGCAAACTCAGGCCGGGGAACAGCTTCACGTTGGTTGCGTTCAGCGTGAAGGTCCCGTGTAGTTCCGGTGTGACGTTCAGGGCATCGGGACTGGTCGGGTCAACAGCATAGGTTACCGATACGGTCCCGGCGGTCGGTACCGTGCCGGTGAAATGCAAATGGTTCTGATTGTCAATGGTGTACTGGTCCGGGGTGATGAGCTGCGGCGTCGCATTGGCAGCGGTCCCCGTCAGAAACACCGAGACGTTGTTTCTATCCTGCGGCGGATGAGCGAGCGGCAGGTCAGTGGCCGGAGGGGTCGGAAGCGTGAAGGTATCGGTTACGATGCCGCCGGAGCTGTAGCCGAAGTTCTGCAAGTTCAAGGTCAGGCTGTCATACGTCAGGAAACTGGCGAAACTATTGCTGGACTGCGGCACCTGAACGGTCACGCTGCCGATTACAAAGCCGCTCTGGAGCAGTTGGAAATTGGTCACCTTAGCCTGCAGGTTAGGGAACTGCGGGAAGGTCATCGTGGCCAAAGGCACAATGGCCATGACCGGCTTGCCGGGAGTGACAATGATTGGGCTGGCTGCCGAGCCGGCTTGCAGCTTGAGAGCCTCGCCTAACGTGAGCTCGACATCGGTCAGGCTCAAGGTCAGCGCGCCGCTCGGGCTCACGCCGTCGAAGTTTGAGAAATTGAAGGTTGCGCTACCGGTAATGTGGCTGGTCAGGAAACCGCTGACCGGGAACAAGCTGAGATTGGTCACGTTGGCGGTCACGCCAGGACCGACCGTAATGCTGGGCGTCGAGCCGTAGGTAACATTTACCGGACCGCCGGAGATCACAATCGAATCGGCACTGAGAACATATCCCAGCTTAGCGTTCGTGATTGTGAGCGAGGCGCTGTCGAACTGGAAGCCGTCGTTCCGGATTTTGAGATTGCTGATACCGGGGCCTGTGCCTGTGCCAAAGAGCGGCGACGAGACGGACGCCGATAATGTGGAAGTGGTGAAGCTTTGTCCGGGGGTGTATGTGATTGTGAACGGAGCAGTGGATGCGATCGTGAGCGCGTCGCCGAACTTCAGCGTCAACTGACCGATGGTCACGGTGAATTTCCCGGTGCCGAAATCGTAGTTCCCACCAATCGTCGAGAGGTTGGCGCTGAAACTCTGCCCGGAGAACAGGACGGCATTGGTGGCGGAAATTGTGACCTGCCCGGACGTGCTGGTGAGATTCGTGCCGCTCAAATGGATGGTGGCAAAGGTGAGGAACCCGCCCAGGCTGACATTGGTATAATCCTGACTGACGCTGAAGGTGCCGGAGCCGGCGCTCACGGAGAGGCCCTTAAGGATGGAATTCAGCTCGCCGAACGGGGTAGTGATCCCGGTGATGGTGACAGTGGGGTTTTGGTTCGCGGGCAAGCTCAGCGAGACCACCGTGTTGCCCACGGCTACCTGCTCGTTAACAGCAGCATTGCTGGTGTTGACCGAGACCTGCGCGGTCGCCGCGAAACCGCCCACGCTGGCGGTGCCGCTGGCGATCATGGCATAGCTCGTATCCGAATAAATGACCAGGCCCAGCGTCCCGTTAGACACGCTGGCGGAGGAGCCTGCGCTCGCCGTGCCCGTCACGCCAGTGGCGCCAATGAGCATCTGGTTGCTGCTGCCCAAGGTCAGGCCAAAACGACCCGACAAACTGGCAAAAGCCAGACTCAGGGTTAGTTGGCCCGAAACGTTCTTGATGTTCCGCTGATCGAGCGAGCCATTGCTACCATCGGCGAAGCTCAAATTCACCGAACTGCCCGGCGTCGGCACGCTCTCCTGGACCGCCAGATTGGTGGTGTTGATCATCACTGACCCGCTCGCCATCAGCGAGAACCCGGCCGGCGGCAAACCGAGAAGAGTCAGGCTGCCGCTGGCCATCAGGGCGTAACTGACGGAGCTGCCCGTTCCGCGGTATATCACCAGGCCGAATTGGCCATCCGCTGGACCGGAGGCCGGTTGGCCAATCTGCACTCCGAAACTGGACGTTCCGACCAGGGCGACGACGGATGTGCCGCCGATCATGAGTTTAGTCTGAGTCGGATTGTTGGGATCGCCGGTGATTTGCTCCGTGAACGAGAAGCTGCCGCTTATCCGGGCGAAACTGGCAAGGTACCAAGGGTTGGCGGCGAGGATGGTCATCTCGATGTCAGTCGTATCGGCCGCGGTGGCAAATCCGCTGAAGTCGAACGACATGGTGGCGCCCGTTGACGTCGTGATCGTGGCGCCGGCTACTAATGTATTGAGGGCTGCACCGGTTAACCCAGTGTGATTTATCTTAACCCCGCCGTTGAGAGTACCTGGCAACCCGAGAACCGAAGTCAGGCTTAGGGGCAGGTTTAACGCCAGTGCCCCGTTGGCAATCAGCGCGTAAGTCGGCGTAGTGCCGGCCGGTTTTTGGAGGACAAAAGCGATATTGGCGCCCGAGACGGTTACGTTGGTGTCGGGCGTCCCCAGCGTCGCCGTGACCTGGCTTGCGCCAAAGAGCCACAACGGAGTGCCGTTGTGGCTGGTGGAGATGAAAGCGAAATTGCCCTGCAAACTGACAAAGCCCGCAATCGAAACGGTCACCGGGCCACCCTCCACGTCCTCGATGATTGTGCCATCGGCGAAGTTTACCCCTATCGAGCCACCGTTGGGGGTGGCAATGCTCGCAATCGCAACAGCGGCGCGGGTCGTGTTCACTTTCAGGCTCAAGTTTCCCGCGCTCAGGCTCAGGCCAGTGATGCCTTGCAGCGAGTCGGTTCCGCCGTTCAAGACCAGCGCATACCCGCTGCCGGTAATCACCAAACCGAAGCTGGCGCCGGTAATTGAAAGTCCCGTGAAGTTCGTGCCGTCGGTAATACCGGCCTGCACATTCACATTTGCCGCGCCCACGGTGAGCTGCGAAGCGGTCCTGGTTACGATGACATCCGCGGAGATCGTCGCCAAATTGCCCACCCGTAAGGTCAACCCGCTGGCGGTGAACTGGGTGATGTTCGTCCCGACCCAATAGGTCACGCGAATCGTTGCGCCCGCGGCAGGCTGGTTGCCCGTCGTGAAGGTAAGCGTCTGGCCCGCCAGTGTGTACTTTGAGCCATCCAGTGTCGTGGTCGATCCATTCTGCATTACGGTCACCAGAACGCCCACCGGTTTGGTGGTCGCGTTGAATGGGCTGGAATCAAAGGGAGCTTGCGATAAGGTCATTGAAGTGCCGTTCCACTGAGCCGTATCAATGACCTGGCCAACCTGGAACGGAACGGCGGTGCCGTTCACATTAATAACGCTATTGACCGGCGCACCGCTCGTATTGACCTGGGCGGTTATGGTGCCGCTAACGCTCAAGTCGCCAACGCTGCTCCCGGTGAGACTTACCGTACCTGAGGCGTTCAGCGAGTAAGTGACGCCACCCGCATTATCAATATAAATCCCCAAGGCGAGCATGCCGTTGACTAAACCCAGGTCGGCACCCGGGATGTTGGCGTCGGCGACCACATTGGTCGCGCCAATCAACAGTGTGGTCAGGCTCGCGGAATTGGTCTTGGTAATGCGGAGGCTGCCAGAGGCCGTGATGAACGTGCCGATGCTCAATCCACCTGGAGCCACCGTCCCTTCGACATCCAGAACGTTGTCGCCGGTGGCGAAGTCCAACACCACAGAACCACTGCCCACAGGGATCGTCTGTGTCTGGACCGCCCCAGTTGTATTGGCGCGGATGGCCAGGGTGACGCTATTGAGCGTCAAAGTGTTGGCCGGCATCCCGACTAGTGACGCCGTCCCGCTGGCTTTCAGCGCGTAGGTGGGCGCCGCCTGGGTGGTCAGTTTCGTATCCGTCTTCGAAACCAGCACCAGGCCCAGGCTCGCGCCCGTAATGTTCAAGCCATGGGTTTGGCTTGCGTCCCCAACAAAGGCCGAGGTGATCGACGCGCCGATCAGCATCTGTGTTGTCGTCACCGTTCCGGAAACCGTCGGCGCCTGTTTCTGGAAGCTGAACGACCCGGTCAAAGAAGCGAAGCCAACGATGCCGAGCGTACCGCTATTGACGCTGACGCTGAACGGAACCGGCGTGGTGGCGTTGAACGGCATGGGGAATGTGCCTCCAGATGCCAGTGGCACATTATCCTGCACCGCCTGGTTCATCGTATTGACCTGCAGTTCCGCATTTCCGGTAAGGTTCAGCACGTTGCTGAACCCAACCAGAGCCACCGTCCCTTTGGCATCCAAAGCGTAGCCGGTGCCGCTGGCGTTGGTATCGATCACCAGGCCCCCCGCCGCCCCGGTCACCTGCACGCCCGCAGTCGGGTTGCCTTGCGCATCGGACGCGCCCAGGAATGCATTCACGCTGTCCACGCCGACGAGGAGTTTAGTATCGCTCCCCTGCACCTGCTTGGTGACTTTAAAGTTTCCGCTGACTTGCACCTGCCCGGCCACTCCTAATTGCAGCCCTGAGCCGGAAACTTCACCGGCATCGGTCGCCGTGAAGTTAATGGTGACATTGTCGCCCGGCGTGCTGCTGAGGCTGATCGTGTCGTTGACGTTGCCAACAATCGTGTTGAGCTTTACCGCAACGGTCCCACTCAGCGTCAAGCTGTTCGCGGGAAGCCCCACCAGCGCCACGCCGCCGCTGGCGACCAGCGCGTAGGTGATGCCGGAGGCGGCATAGCGCACATCCAGGCCCAACGTCGCATTCGTTACCTGCAACCCTACGGCGCTGCTGCCCGAGCCGGCGCCGATGAAAGCGCTGGCGCCCTTTGCCCCGACCAGCATCGTCGCCGCCGTCGAACCGTCACCTTGCGGCGTGTAACTGAACACCATGCCCCCGGCGTGCACACTGGCGAATGGCAGCGTCAAATCGAACTGCTCCAGGGTCAGTTTGAGTGCCTGGGTGCCGAAATCGTACGAGCCAAACAACGCCAGTCCGGGTGGATTGTCCGTCGTGTTAAGCGGGTTGTGACTAATAGCAGCGGTCACACCGGAGCCAAGGTTCAAGGACGCGCCCGAACTGTTAAGCTGCACCGTCCCGGTCAACCCGCCACCGCTGCCGCTGGTATAATCGATATTGGTAAACGTGATGGTAGGGGCGCTGACGCTCAACAGGTTGCCCAGCACGATCCCGTTGCTTAACGTTACGCTGGCGTTATCGATGCTGAATCCATTGAAGGTATTCGCCTGGTTCGGCACCGCTCGGGTAATAGTCAGTTTCGAGACACTCGCCGCGAGACCGTTGAGCGGTAATATGGTGGCTGTGGCGTTGGTGATGACGGCGATTGTGCTCTGGCCCGGGGTGATCACGATAGACGGCGACGTGATTCTCAGCAGCCCGGCGATGGTCATCTGAAAGCTCGTCACCGTGATCGTCAAATTCCCTGTCGAACCGCTGCCGGATAAATCGAAGCTGACCTGACCGTTGCCGCTGGACGTAAAGGCCGCGTTCCCAGGGAACAAATGCACATTGTTGAAGCTTGCCGTTATACTCCCGCTGACCGGCTGCGGTTGAGTCATATCGACGATGAAATCAGCTCCGGTGGTCGCGCCCGCCAGGTGAACTCCCAGGCTGTCAAAGCTCAGGAAGCTCCCGAGTCCGCCGCTCGAACCCGGCCCGGTGACCGTCAGGTCTGCGCTCGTGAAGTCGAGGCCCGTCCGCAGCAACTTCAGTGACGCAATCTGCCCGTGCAGGTGCTGGCCGGCGAAATCCGCATCGACCGCGGCGCCGCTGACCGTTGCCATAATCGTCTGGCTGGGCTGCAAGTTTACTCCGGTCAGATGAATCGTCACCGTGTTCGCCAGTACCACATCCATCGCTGGGATGCTCACCGTCAACCGCATCCCATTTGCACGATCAAATGTGCCCGTCACGCTGGCGAGGCGCGCCTGGATGAACTGCATGCTGGGGAACAGGACGAGGTTGGCCGCCTGCAGGCTGATCGTGCCGCCGAACGACGGCGAACCGCCATAATTGAAGACGAAATTGGAAACGGTGACCTGCAGGCTGTCGAACGACGCGATGCTGCCAATCGCCGAGCCCGCGCCCGCAGTTGTGTTGAAAGTGAAACTGCCGACACTGAAACCGGTCTGCAGGATTTGGAAGTTGTTCAGCGTGACGGTGCCGAGATTGCTGAACATCGGCAGGCTGAGCGTCGCCGTCGGCACCACGGCCATAATGCTCTGGTCCGGCGTTATGGTTATGCTCGGAATGGAAAGCTGTATCGCGTCGCCTGCTTTGAGGCCTAAGTTCTGAATCGCAATCTTGAGCCGGCCGGAAAGGCTGGCCCCGTCAAACCCGCCAAAGTCATAAGTAGCCGTAACCGACCCAACGCTCGTTTGGATGAAGCCCCCGTTGGGGAACAACTGCAAGCCCTGCATCGTCAACGTCAGCGTGGGTGTCGTCGTTGAACTGCCATTGCTGATGTCCGACGGCCCGGAGTGGTTGTAGGTGACGTTGAACGGCCCATTCCCCAATGCAAGGCTAATTTGCGACACGCTCAGGATGTTCCCGAGCTGCTGGTTGTTCGCGGTCAGACTGACGCTGTCGAAGCTAAACCCGTCGGTGCGCAGCACGAGGTTGGTGACGGTACCGGTGACGGAGCCGAACTGAGGCGACGTTGCCGTAACGCTGAGGAGCGTCGCCAGGGTCTGCGGCGCGGTCGAACTGCTATGGACGTACTGCACCGTGGCGGTCGGCACATTCACCAATAACGCCTCGCCCAGGCTCAAAGACAGGTTGTTAACCACCACGCTGAAGTTAGACGTGCCGTCGCTGTTGAAGACGATCTGGCTTCCGGCTCCGATGCTGCCAATCGTGGCGCTGAAACTCTTGTTCGGGAAGAGCGCCCCGCCGGCAGCGCTCAAGGTAATTGTGCCCACCCAATTGCTGGTGCCGGCGTTGAAAGTGAGATCCCCGGTAAGACTGACCGTGTCAATCTTCAGGAAATCACCCAGGGTGATATGGTCAAAATTCTGGCTGACCGAAATGCTGGTTTGCCCGTTGCTAGTGGCGGTGACCGTCAGGTTCTGCAGGAAGGCGTTTAGTTCGGGGAACGGCGTGGTGATGCCGCTGATCGTCACCTGTTGGAAAGCGACGCCCGTGGTCTGGTTGGCTACCTGGCTGGAAGTGAAAGTGATGGGGATGTTCGGCGTGACGCCGGTGACAGTTTCGCTGACCGCCGCAGTCGTCGTATTGCGAAGCACCGTCGCCGTCGCTGTCCCGCTGCCCGCAAGAACGCTGACCGTGCCGCTGGCGGTGAAGGCGTAGCCGGCCGACAGGCTGGTTAGATTATTCCAGTACATCACCAGGCCCAGGGTGCCATTGGTAAGCGCAGCGCTTGTAGTCCCATCATTGGCCGAACCGGTGATATTGCTGGCTCCGATCAGAATCTTGGTCTGAGCGGCCGTGGCGCTGGAGCTATATGAGAAATTGCCCGACAGCGTCGCAAAGCTGCCGAAAGTGAACTTTACGGTGCCGGCAAGGCTCTGCAGGCTCGGACCGGCCGCCAGATTGACGCTGACGAACCCGCCTGGAGTCGAGATCGTCTCGTTGACCGGGTTGCTGGTGGTGTTGACCTGGAGGGAGCCGGTAACTGTGGCTGAAATATCCGCCGGCAACCCTACCGCGCTGATGGTGCCTGAGGCAGACAGGGCGTAAGTGGTCGTTAAAGCCGCGCTGTCCCGGTAGATGACCAACCCGAGCTGCCCATTCGCGAGCTTCAGGCCGAAGCTCGTACCGTCGGACGAACCGATGAAGGTGCTGACGTTGCTCACCCCCACCAGGAGCTTAGTCACCGTGGCGCTCACGGCCTGCCGTGTGAACGCGAAGCTGCCGCTCAGGGTCACGGCCGCGGCTGACAGGTTCGTGGCGCCGACCGAAACTGACCCGGTTCCCTCAATGTCCTGAACCGTCCCGGCGCCGAGACCCGAGAAATCCAGAGCGACGTTGCCGGCCGGCGTATGCAACGTGGTGGTTGGACTCACCAGCGAGCCAACATCCAGACCGCTGTTGTTGAGCTTAACCATCACGCTGGAGAGGTTAAAACTCAGACCGCTCGGGAGTCCGTTGAGCCGGTCTGCCCCTCCCTTAGCTACCAGCGCATACGTCGCCGGGATACCGATACTTTTCTGCACAAACAACGAGAAACTTGCGCCCGAGATCGTCAGGTTGGTATCCGGGGTGCCCAGGGTGACGTTGACGTTCTGCGCTCCGGCCAGAATCCGCGTTACATTCCCGCTGGTTGTAGCCTGTACTCCAATATCCCCGGATACCGTCACGAACGGATCCGAACTGCTGCCCGCATTGAAAATCGTTCCGCTGACGTGGCCTTCGACGTCCTGCACCTGCGAACCATCAGCGAAAGCCACCGTAACGGTACCGATCGTCTGGCTAGGAACGGCCGCCCCGGTGGTGTTAATCCGTACGACAAAGTTCGTTGCCGTCAGGTTCACGCCCGGCAGAGTCAGGGAAGCGGTTCCGCCACTGGCAACCAGCGCGTAAGTGGCTGCCAGGCCGGCCGGCTTCTGCACCAGCACGCCCAAAGCCCCGTTCTGAATAGAGACGCCGGTGAAGTTGGCCCCATCGGCCACCCCAACGGTCGCATTCACGCTCGAAGCGCTGACCGTGAAATTGGTCTGGGTGACCTGGGTGCCGCCGGTCGCCACGATATCCGTCTTTTGGAAGCCGAAGTTGCCCTGGAGGGTTGCGAAACTACCGACCTGCAACGTCGCATTTTGCACCGTGGCCGCCGTGGTGCCCTTCGGGACGCTCAGCGCGAAGGGAGTGTTGCCGATGTTGATCGTTTCATTCGCATCGGTGGTGGCGGAGGAATTTGTCAGAAGATGGATGGTGCCGGCACTGGCGGAAATGTTAGAGAACCCGACAATATTCTGCTGAACCGTGTTGTTCGACAAAGTTGTGGTAACGCCCCCGGAAGCATCAAACGCATAGTTCGAGCTGCCGTTGTTGTCGTAGAGCGCCAGCAACAATTGTCCGCCGCTGAGCTGCAGGCCAAAACTTCCGTCAGGGCTGCCAAAGAAGCCGCCAATACCGGTGGCACCGACCAGCAACTTCGTCACCCCGGCGCTCACCTGCTCCGTAACGGCAAAACTGCCGGTCAGGGTCACGAAATTACGCACTGACAACGTGGCGCTGCCCTCAAAATCCATCACGTTGCCGGTGCCCAAGCCGGCAAAATTCAACGCCACAATGCCCGCGGGAGTATGAACCGATTGCGATGCGCCAGGCAAGGTGGTCGGGTCCTGGCCGGTGTTATTAATCTTCACCAGGAGTCCCGCAGTTGTCAGAAGCAAGTCCGGCACTCCGTTTACCTGGTCGGTGCCGCCGTTGGCCGCCAGTGCGCAAGTCGCCGCGCCGGTGAGTGGCTTCCGAATCAGCAAGCCCAGGCTCGCGCCGGTGATAGTGAGATTGGTGTTGGCTGTCCCGAGCACCGCATTCACGTTTTGCGCGCCGACCAGAATGCTGGTGCCGGCGGGATCGGTGCTCGTCTGGAACCCGAAATCCCCGGTCAGGCTGGCAAAATTGGCCACGCTAAGGGTGATGTGGCCTTCGAGGTCCGCGATGTTCCGCTGGTCGGCAGTGTTGTTGGTGCCGTCGGTAAGGACCAACGCTATCGAGTTGCTCACACCGGTGGAGATCGTTTGGTTCACCGCCGCCCCGGTGGTGTTGGCCAGGAAGGTCAAGCCGGATGCGCTGATCGATACCGGGTTAACGTTCTCCAATTGCAGCGCTCCACCGCTGCTCGCCAGCGCGTAAGTCAACGGCAAGGGGGAACTCAGGGACGAATCAACCTTCTTGACCAGCATCAAGCCGAGTTGGCCACCCGTAACCTTGATCCCGGTCTCATCGCTGGCCCCTTCATTGGCCCCGAGGAATGCGGTGGCGATCCTCACCCCCATCAGGATATCGGTCGTCGTCACCGTTCCGGTTATCACCGGCGCCAGCATCTGGAAGATGAAATCGCCCGTGATTGAGGCGAACCCGTTCACCGCCAGGTGCAATCCCTTCGCGGAAAAGGCCAAGGGGGTATTGCCGGCGATGTTCAGGGCGAAGCTCCCATCCGGCGTAGGAATCGAGTCGTTGATGGTGAATCCAATCGTGCTGGCCTGGATGTGGGCCAGCATGCTTGAGTTGCTGGCGGTCCCGGTGAGCGTGAACAGCGAGTTATCAAACCCAACCAGCGTCAGCGCAGCGGAGGCGTCCACCGCATAAACCGGCCCATTAGTAGCATCGTTGTATATCTCCAGCCCCATTTCGGCCGCCGAGATCCTCAGCCCCGTGCTGTTGTCGGTGCTCCCCAACATGCCGGAATACCCAACGAAGCCTGAGAAGCCGCTCACCCCCACCAGCACTTTGCTTCCGCTCTTCGTAACCTTGAAGTTGCCGGTGATGTTCGCCGCGCTTCCGACCGTCAGCATCAGGTTGGTGCCGGTCAGTTCCCCGGAATCGCTCCCCGTAAACGACAGCGCAATGCTGTCTCCCGGCGTGCTGCTGAAGTTGATGGAATCATTGACCGTCCCGGTAATCGTATTGAGTTTCACCGCCACCGTCCCGCTCAGCGCGAGGCTGTTCGCCGGCAGCCCGACCAGCGCCACGTTACCGCTGGCAGCCAGTGCGTAGGTGTTGCCGGACGGGGCGTATCGCACCTCCATGCCCACCGTCGCATTGCTCACCTGCACCCCTACCTGAGTGGTGCCGGATACGGTTCCCACAAACAAACTCGCTCCCTTGGCGCCAAACAGCATCGTCGCGGCACTGGTCCCGTCACCGATCGGCGCATAGCTGAACACCAGGCCGGTCGCATGGACCGACACGAACGGCAAGGCCAGATCCAACTGGTCCAGGGAGAGGGATAGCGCATTGGTCGAGAGGCTGTAATCACCGCTCAAGGACGTGGTCTGCAACGTGTTGGCTGGATTGTGTGTGATCCTGGCATAAACCCCACCGCCAAAACTGAGCTGCGCCGCTGGCGTCGCACCGTTGTCGCTGGCGGTGAAATGGACCGTCCCATTCAGCGCCCCGGTAGTCGTGCTGAACGAAACGTTGCTGAACAGCAGGGTCGGGCTGGTGATCGCCAGCAAGCCGCCCGCTGTTCCGCCCAGAGCAACGCTGGGCAGGTTCGCGGTCCCATTGTCCAGTGTGAAACCGTTGTTGGTAATCTGCAGTGTTGAACTGTTCGGGCCATTTTTTATGTTGCCCAGGAGAATGGCCAGGCTGTTCAGCGGAATGAGCTTGATCGAGCCACTGTTGATGGTCGCAATCACCGTCTGTCCGGGCATTATGGTTGCCAGTACCGACCCGACCTGAAACACATTGGCAACCGCCAAAGTGAAATTGTTGACCGTGACCGTCAGGGTCCCGGTTGCGGTCGGACTGCTCAAGTCCAGGCTAACGCTGCCACTGCCGCTGGCAGTCACCCCCGCCGCTGTCGAGAACAGGCCAATGTTGCCAAAGGAAATCGTCAGCGTGCCGCTCACTGGGTTGGCGTTGCTCGTATTGATGACTAAATGAGGACCTCCTCCGACATTAACTGTCACCGAGCCCAGCGTTAGCCCAATGGCACTACCCGCGCCTGGCACCGAAATTGGGCCCGTGCCGCCATAAGTCAGGCTCGCGCTGGTCAGGTCCAGCCCGGTATTCAGGAATTGCAGCGTGCCGATGCTCCCTGTCAGGCTTTGATTGAAGAGTTTGACGGTCGCACCGGTGACCGTCGCCATCGTGGTTCGTCCAGGCAACAGAGTGACGTTTGTGGCGGTGACGTCCACCGCGCCGCCAAAGATAAGGTCAATGCTGGGGATGGTAATGGCCAGACTCAGGCCGGCCGCAGGATCGGCGGAGTAGGTTGCCTGAACACTGCTCACCTGAGCGCTCAGGAACTGCATTCCTGGGAACAACTTCAGCTTTGTAATCGTGAGGCCAAAGGTCCCCGTGAAGCTGGAAGTCGCGTTTGAAAACCCAAACCCCGTCAGGCTCACCGCGATGGCGTCAAAGCCGAGAAGGGTTGCCGGCCCCGTGGCCCCGCCAGCGAGGCCTAACAAGGTGGCATTCAGGGTGCCAAGATTGAATCCGGCCTGGTTCAGTTGGAAGTTGCTCAGCGTAAGCGGGCTTAGGCCACTGAACTGCTTGAACACGAGGCTGGCTGAAGCGATGGTCGCCATGGTCGACTGACCAGGAGTCAGAACTACCTGGCTGGCGGCGACTTCCAGCGGGCCCATGTCCATCTTGAACCCGCCAATGGTTAGCTTCAGACCCGCGCTCCGGCTGGTGCCGTTAAAATTGCTCAGATCATATGCAGCGGTGATATTCGTCGAAATGAGGCTTTGGCTGAAGGTGGCGGTCGGGAAGAGCTTCGCGCTGGTCAAAGCCAGTGTAATGCTCCCCGACACGCTAGCGGTAGGGCTGTAGGTAACACTAAAGGGAGTGGTGCTGGTGCCTCCGGCCACGGTCAGGCTCGCACCGCCTATATTCAATATCGCCGGGCTGCCAATTGTTACATTAGCGGTTCCCGAACCGGGAAGAGTGAATCCGTTAAAGCTGAAACCCGTCTCAGTAATCTTGAGACCGGTCAGGTTCACTGTTGAGATCCCTATCAAGGTCGGTGAACCAGCGGTCACGGCTCCGCTGATTGTTGCCGCGAAGCCGGGGGAAGGGTCACCCGCCGGCGTGTATTGGAAGCGAACGCTGCCGGCGGTGACGCTCACAGCCTCCCCAACCGTCAGCATCAGGCCGGAGACGGTAAAATCGAACCGGTAGGTTGTAGCGGAAGTGGTGCTGTTGTAGGTGCCGTTTGTGATCGCAAAGGTCGCCGTGAAGCTCATCCCGCTGAAGAGCGTCACGCTTCCCACGCTGAAGGTGATGTTGGTTCCGCTCTTGGTAACGCTGATGGTCTTGAGGTCGAAAAGGCCGTTGTCAAGACTCGCCTCCGCCAGGGTAGATGTGCCGTCAGAACCGGAGCTGATACCAGTCATGTAGGCTTCGAACATCAGAGTGGGTCCTTCAGCAATCGAGCCCGAACTGACGGATGTCGCTGGCGCAACTCCACTCACCTCAGCCGATGAACTGCTGGCGGTGATCGCCTGTTTGGCTGTCGTCGTGCCGGGGATGTGGTTCTCGTTCGCCGACGGGGGACCGTGTGCTGAGCGCAGTGTCTCGGTTAATTGGGCGGCCTGCCGGCCGTTCAAATCTGGTGTTGCGCACGTTGGAAGCAGCGGGGTGTCGCTTGGAACCGTTGCCGGCCTGGCCGGGTTCGGTGCGGCGGAAATGCGGGCTGCCACCGCTAGGGCCTCGGTGGTTTTCCCGGCACTCTTTTCCCCGGCGCCGGTTTCGGGGCTTGTGGAGTCCTTCGCGACCGGTCCGGCTGGGACGGAAGCGCTGCTAGCGGCAGCCTCCAGCAACCCGGCCAGGAGACCTCCCCCCGGACTGGCTTGAGTGGATTCCGCAGCGCCGGTGGTCTCGTGCGCCTGAGTGAGCCGAACCTCCTCCGCCGAATGCTGCCACGCAGGAGCGGCTCCTCCCGGAGAATTCCCCGCGCCTGCACCCGGTAAAGGTACGGCAGAAAGCAGAATCCTCGGCTCAAGCGCGAGCAATTCGAACCTCGAAATGGAACTGCCTGTCTTCACTAAACTGCAGTCCGGCAACTAAAGTCCCCTTGGGCTACACGGGTAAAGTGTTGCCCTGGTAATTGGTTATTGAAAAGACTTTACTGCTATCACCCCTTCGAATGCAAGAAATAACTCACCGGAAAATACGGAGGGTCTCCCGCGGCTATACGCACACGGTCCGGCCAGGCACGGCAACCGGATAAAAGCCATCCTCATTAGGCAGCACGGGCGCAGTTGCCTCCCAGGAGAACTCTTTGGGCAAAAGCTCGACCTTGGAAGTATAGGCGTCCTCCCACTCGATTTGCTGCCCCGAGTAAGTGCACATGCGGCCCAAGATCCCGGTCATCGTGCTCACGGCGCCGAACTCGGCTTCGTTACAGGGCTTATCATGGCGAATGGCATCGAAGAGGTCATTGTGCTCCTGCTGGTAGGGGTCCACCGGTTTAACCTCGCGCTGGAATCGCCAGGTGCTGGCGCCCTTGATGGCAAACAGGTTCCGATCATTGTTGAGGTCGGCTTCGCCTTTGGTGCCCCGCGCGTGTTCCGAAATGTTGGGCCAGCAGCCGGCGATCTGGCGGCATTGGCTGAGCATCCGCGTGCCGTCGGCGTATTCGAACTCGACAAAGTGGTGGTCGAAGATTTGAGCGTGGCGCCGGGCGTTACGGACCTGGCGCCCGCCCATGCCCTGGGCGCGGGCAGGGTGCGTGCCTTTAATCCAATTCATGACGTCGATGTTATGCACGTGCTGTTCGACGATGTGGTCCCCGGAGAGCCAGGTGAAGAAGTACCAATTGCGGATTTGATAGTGCATCTCGGTTTCGCTGGGCATCCGCTCGACGCCGTCCCGGGAGGCGCCGTCCCAATAGCAGCGCATGACGATCAGGTCCCCGAGCGCACCGTCCTGGATGCGTTTGATGGTTTCGAGATATCCAGCTTTGTGCCGCCGCTGCAAACCGACACCGATCTTCAGGTTTTTCTTCTTGGCTGCCTGCGCCGCGGCCAACACCCGACGAATGCCTGGGGCATCCGTCGCCAGCGGCTTTTCCATGAAAACGTGTTTACCCTGCCGCACGGCTTCCTCAAAGTGAATCGGCCGAAACCCCGGCGAGGTGGCTAGGATTACCAGGTCAGCCAGCGCGATCGCCTTCTGGTAGCCGTCGAAGCCGGTGAATTGGCGGTCGGCCGGCACCTCCACCTTGTCCGGGTGCTGAGCTGTCAGCGCCGCCAGCCCTTTTTGGAGCTGCTCGGGCCGCACATCCGCCAGGGCTACCAAACGAGTGTTTCCGGGGGTCTTAAGCGCCTGGTTGGCGGCGCCGCTGCCGCGACCGCCGCAACCGACCAGCGCAATTTTCAAGGTGTCGTCGCCCGCGGCAAAGACCCCGCGTTCGAGGGCCAGGCCTCCCATCACTGAGCCGGCCACGACCACGCCCGATGTGTTTTTCAAAAAACTGCGGCGGGTCAACCGCGATTCCGGTTGTGAGAGGCGGGAAGGATCCGGTGCGCTCATAGTATTGATGATTTACGACCAAGGCAGCACAAGCCGCAACAACTGTCCAGCGGCAATTCACAAACGAACGGGGCACTTTTCCCCGCAAGCCATCTGGAAAAACCGACTCGTTCCCAATTTTCGCTGGCCGTCAGCCGGCATTCGCTGCTAAAAGGCCTTCAATGAAACCCGCCGAGCTGAGCCGATTTGCGGCTTCGAACGCCTTCGGTCGATCGATCCCATGACCCAGCCCGCTGCCGGCCAAAATTCAGCGACTCCACAGCGCCCCGCCGCGACCCGACCCTGGTATGCGGGTGTGACCCGCTATCAATGGCTGGTCCTGGTGATCGCGTCGGCGGGGTGGATTTTTGATGCTTTTGAGGGCCAGCTCTTCAATATCACGCGCAACCAACTCTTGGCTGACATCCTGAAGGCGGGAGCGACGGATGCGGCGGTCAAGAATTATGGCGATTTGTTTCTGGCCGTCTTTCTGGCAGGCGGGACGCTGGGAGGGTTGCTGTTTGGCTCGCTGGCGGACCGGTGGGGCCGCCGTCCGATGATGGTGGTGACGATATTAATGTATTCCATCTTTTCAGCCGCCACCTGTTTCGCCCAAACGCTCGGGCAAGTGGCCGCCGCGCGGTTTTTGGTGGCGATGGGCGTGGGCGGTGAATGGGCAGTAGGGGCCACCCTGGTGGCGGAGGTATTTCCCCAGACAGCTCGCGCTCATGCTTCGGGAATCTTTCATGCCAGCAGCGTGATGGGCATTTGGATGGCGGCCCTGGCGGGAATAGCGGTCGGAATTCATTGGCGTTATGCTTACGCGATCTCGCTCCTGCCCGCCCTGCTGGTCTTCTGGGTTCTGGCCAGCATCCGCGAACCGGAGGGCTGGTCGCTCCTGGCCGACCAGGCGAACGCCGCCGCAAACGCAGGCCCCAGAATGGGCAGCTTTCGCGACCTGCTCAGCACAGGCCGCTGGCGAAGCCGGGCCGTGCTGGGAATGCTGCTGGCGGCGGTAGGTCTGGGCACATTCTGGGCGGTGACGGTGGCCGGCCAGGATTTGACCCGGGAACTACTCCTGCGGACCGGCGCAACTCGTACAGAGGCAGCGCAACAGGCCAAGTTCGCTTATGGCATCGTGGAAGTCACCGGCATGCTCCTGGGTCTGCTCTCGTTCGGGCCATTCTGTGTGCGATTGGGGCGGCGCCGCACTTTCGCGCTGATGCACGCTGGTGCGTTTTTGATCGTCCCGACCACCTGCTTCCTGCCGGCAACCTACACCCAGCTTCTCATACTGCTACCGGTCTTTGGGTTTCTCACCGGCGGCATGCACGCCGGCTACGCCATCTATTTTCCGGAATTGTTTCCGACTCATCTGCGCGCGACCGGTACCGGGTTTTGCTTCAATGGAAGCCGCATCCTGGCGGCGTCCACATTGGTGCTCTCGGCAAAGCTCAAATCGCTGCCGGGGATGGACCTGCGTTTGGCGATTACGTTGATAGGGCTGCTGTACCTGGTGGGTTTGGTGATCATTCTCTTCCTGCCCGAAACGAAAGACCAACCGCTGCCAGAGTGAAAGGTGACGCGGGATGCGGGAGACGTGATACGTAAACCGTGGCGCGTGAAACGTGAAATGTGCTGGGAACGCGGACTTTGACTGGGGTGGCTTTGCAGAGCTTAGAAGCGAGGGTAGGAAGATAACGAAGAAATACCGCAACAGCTGGGTTAACCGTGTGGTCGGGTGGCCGGCTGGGAAGCTGAGGCGGCACGGACTAGCTCGTCGGCGAGTCCGGCTTGCGCCGAAGCGAGGCGCAGGTCGTGGGCGCCGTCAGGCCGCGCGAATTCATAAAACACCTGGATTAGCTTTTCGGCAGGTTGTGCGTCCAGGTATCGGAGCGAGCCGGAGCCGTGCGGGCTGGTGCAAAGCGGCCCGTCAGGCGTGAGTGTTTGCCAGTGTCGGAGGTCCGTAGAGACAGCCAGACCCGTCTTTTCCTCGTAATTCTCCGCATGGTTAGCGCTGCCGTCGTAAAAAGCGACGAAGCGCCCGTCGTGCGGCAGAACGCTGTTGATCCGGCGGCAATACCGGTCCCAGCCCGCAGGCTCGGGCCGAAAGACAATGCCCTGCCATTGCCAATGGTCGAGGTCGCGAGAGATGGCCAGGCCGGTGGCCGAAACGCATTCTCCCGTGTTGAAAATGTCCAGAGTGCTGTGGGATTCGGTGGTCGTTTGCGAGGTCGGCAGGGCGATGCTGACGAACATGTACAGGGTCCCCTTCTGTTCCAAAATCCAAGGGTCCTTGATGCCTTCCAGACCCAACGGCCGCGCCTTGAACACCGGTTCAGGCTTTTCCGGCGAGAGTCGCGCCGGCTCGCGCGCCTTCAGCACCGACACACACCACCTGCCGTCCGCCGGGTCCACATAACTCACAAAGTACCGCCAAAGGCCGTCGGTTCCATGATAGAGGCAGCAACGCTCAATGGAGGCGCTGTCAAATTTATCTTTCGTCACCGACCAGACGTCGTCCCAGTTCTTCAAATCGCCCGAGCGGGCGATCCGAGCCTCGCCGCCCCGGTCGGGTTCAACGCCACGGGGCCGCCGAATTCGATAAGTGAGATACCAGACCCGCTCCCGGATCGAATATAAGACGCCCGGCGCGCCGGCCCAATAGCCGGGTCCGGACCCGACCGGTCCGCGAATAATCTCACCGCGCGCGAACAACTCTAAATTCCGGTTCAATAAATCCATGACTCAAACTTAGTGCTTCAACCTGATAATTCTATCGCATCCAGCCCCTGATTCGTTCCGTTGCCATCGGAGCCGGCCTGCAAAACTGCGGGGCGCCAGCTTTTAGTGATTCTCTGCCGATGTCAAACCGCGCTTGCTATTCATTTGGGCTCGAATTACCAGTGACCCAAGCACCTGCATGAAAAAAGTTCGCTTTGGTTTGATCGGGTTTGGGGCATGGGGCAGCCACCATGCCCGGGCCATTGCTGAGTGCCCCCAGGCCGAATTGGCCGCCATCGCCGTCCGCTCCCCCGACCGCCAGGCCGAGGCGCGCACTAAACACCCGGGTGCAGAGGTCGCGGCCGATTACCGACGATTGATCGCGCGGCCGGACCTCGACGTCGTGGATGTGGTGCTGCCTACCGACCTGCATTTTCCGGTCGGTGCGGACGTTCTGCGCGCGGGCAAGCATCTTTTGCTCGAAAAACCCATGGCCCTCTCCGTCGGCGATTGCCAGGAGTTGATTCGGCTGTCCCGGGAACACCAGCGCTTGCTAGCCATCGGTCACGAATTCCGGCTCTCGTCATTGTGGGGCAAGGTGAAAGAAATGATCGATGCGGGGGCGATCGGCGAGCCGCAGTACGCGTTGATTGAATTGTGGCGCAACCCGTATCGGACCGGAGCCGAAGGCTGGCGTTACAACATCGAGCGGGTGGGCAATTGGATTCTCGAAGAGCCGATCCATTTTTTCGATCTCGCGCGGTGGTATTTTTCACGACTCGGCCCGCCGCAGAGCGTATTTGCCCGCGCCAACGCCCGCCGGCCGGACCATCCGGAGCTGCAGGATAATTTCAGCGCCATCATCAACTTTCCCAGGGGCACCTACGCGGTGATCTCGCAAACGCTGAGTGGTTTTGAGCATCACCAGGTCGCCAAGGTCACGGGCACGGGCGGCGCGCTTTGGGCCAGTTGGAGCGGCGCGATGGACCGGACATTTCACCCGACCTTCTCACTTAAGCATTTCGACGGGCAAGCAGCGGTGGAAGTGCCCCTTAGCAGAATCACAGGTGAAGTTTACGAGCTGACCGACGAGATCGCGATGGTCGCCGAAGCCACCACGGGAAGCCGCACCCGGATCGCGACCGGTGCGGATGGGTTGTGGTCGGTGCGAATGTGTCTGGAAGCACAGCGATCTGTTAGCGAGGGGCGTGTAATCCCATTCTGAGCCATGGATATCTTGATTTCAGAAGACCTCCAGGCGCCAGCCATCGAGCGCCTGGAGAAACAGTATTCCGTGGTGCGAGGACCGGGTCTCTGGAAGGACGCCGAGGGATTGAAGACCGCCCTCCGCGAAGCCCGGGTCGTGTTGGTGCGGAACCAGACACAGGTCACCGCCGGGCTTATGGAGGCAGCGCCACGCCTGCTCGCAGTGGGGCGGGCCGGAGTTGGCCTGGACAACATCGATGTGGCGGCCGCGAGCCGCTTGGGGATAACCGTCGTGGCCCCACTCAATGCCAACGCCACCAGCGTCGCCGAACTGACCTTCGGTTTGATACTGGCGTTAGCCCGAAAAATCCCGCAGGCGGACCGATCCACCAAAGCAGGCCAATGGGACCGCAAAGGATGCACGGGGATCGAGGTGGCCGGGAAAACCCTGGCCATTTGCGGGTTCGGGAGGATCGGCGCCTTGGTGGGAAAACTGGGACGGGCCTTTGGGATGAAGCTTGTGGGTTTCGATCCGTTCCTAAGACCCGATTCAGCCGTCGTGCGCGAGAGCAGTGCGAGGCTGTGCAGCCGCCTTGAAGAGGCATTGGGAGTTGGGGATTTTGTAAGCGTCCACCTGCCGCTGACAGGCGATACGCGGAAGCTTTTTGATAAAGGGAAGTTTGCAGCCTTTAAGGCAGGTGCCTTTTTTGTGAACACCTCCCGCGGCGCCGTGGTAGATGAGCCCGCGCTGGTCGAGGCGCTGCAATCGGGCCGGCTGGCTGGGGCAGGTCTGGATGTCCGCGAACTGGAGCCGCCTGCGGTCAGCGTTTTGGAATCGATGCCGAACGTGGTTCTAACGCCCCACATCGGGGCCTTTACCACTGAGGCCCAAGAGAGGACGTTTGAAGCCGTCGCCGGGGATGTGGACCGATTATTGTCGGGTCAACCGGCCCTGCATTTCGTGAATTTTGATCGGCCGAAACGGTGAGCTTTGGGCTGCGTTAGGTTCGGTTGATGGGGGAGGTCTTGCGGACGGGGTGGGAGATCAGTTTGAACACTTCCAACAACACCAGAGTTTCATTCAAGAAGGAAGCTCGCGGGAGCGAAGGCCGGAAGATTTGCTTCGAACGAGCCGTTCTTGATTTTGAGCGGTTTGCCTTCGGGCTCTCCGCGCAGGTTGATAGGCACCGCAGAAAACGCCGAAAAGTGATCGGGAAGGCTTACCTCCACCTTCCCGGAGATCCCGGCTAAATCCCACAGCCGAACCAGGACTTTGTCCCCGTACGGAGCAGGACCGACGTAGCTGGCCACCCCGCCGGCTCGGGAGACTGCCAGGCCGGAGCTTTGAACCGGCAACTTTCCGCGCGGACCATCGGCAAACGCGGCGATAAGCGGGACCCGCGCTTCCCAAGAGGGTCCGGTGAGGGTTTCCGCAGTCGGGCCGCCTCGCACGACCCAGAGCCGAATCCGCGAAGACCACGGGCCTTCCTGCCACAGCGGAAAATTCGTATCCCATTGGTTGTTGTAAAGGTTCACAAAAACGCGCGCGCGCGGGGAAGGAAGTCCAGGGAAAATCTCCACAGCCCGGGTTCATCCAGGCTGACCAAGGGCGAATCGAGCGGACACAGGCCGACGCCGAACCCATCCGGCCCGGTGATCGTCATGCCCGAATTAAGGCAGAAGAGGTGCCGGTTCGCGCCTTCGATGAAATCCCTGGCCGGGTCCATAACCGACCCAAGGCGGGCCAGCCTGAACTCCGGTTGATCGATCGCGACGGGCAAGCAAAGCCAGCCTCCCTCCGGAATCGGATTCGGCGTTTTAGCCTCGATGGTCCATTCCGCATCCAGGTAGGGCTGGTCCTCATAGAGCGTGAATTTGAGCGCGACCGCTCTGGCCAGAGGAGCGGCATCACTGCACCGCAGCGTGACGGACTGAGCTAAGCCGTCTTCCTGCATCGAAGCGATCCAATTTGTTAGCGTCAGCCGCGCATAAGGCGCCTCGTCGGGGCCGGGCATCCCCGGTTTGCCAAAATCGTTGGTCATCCAGGTGTTACCCCGGCAATACGAGGTGATGAATGCCTGCACATTTCTCAACGAGAATCGCTCGTGCAAGTATTGGCCGAACCCGGCTTCGTCTCTTGCGGCAACCAGCTCGCGTCCGCTTTTTAAATCACGGAGCGAAGTGACACACCCGCGTGAGGCATCGACCTAAAGCCGAAAGAATCGGTTCTGGATGACCGTTCGGCGGGTGGCCTGGGCGGCAGCACCCTTCGCGATATCTCCCGCCGGGCCCAGCTTGAAAGTCGTGTATCCGTTCGGGGCGATATCCCTGGCAAAAAACCGCAAGCCAGAGTCTTGGGTAACCGCGACTTTCGTCAATCGACCGCTGTTCAGGTCGCGAACGGCCTTCCATTCCCCAGGCGCCTTAACTTCCACTGCTCCGCTCTGTTTCCAGGGCAGCGGATTGAACACGACAATGCGCGGACCTTCGACGCCGCTTTGCTGTGCCAGCAACCGCATACGCTCGTCCAGCGCGTTAGAACGGACTTGGTACCAGCCCAGCGGAAGTACTCGCGAGTGGGCTTGGCCTGCAGTTGCTCAGGGGTTTGGTTTGCTCCCAAGTATTTGCGCGCCGTAGCCCGGCTCACGTCGGCCTTTGTTGCGCTCACACCCATGTTTCCATTTTCCTGACATTCGCTCATTAGTCGTCGGCATGGGCGAGTGGTCAGGTAATGGATGGGAGATGGGAAGGGAGGGGATGCAGGAGGCTTTGCACGTTTGTGCTTTCAAATTAGCGCCCATTCGTTCGGGTGCTGGCTGCCGCTTGACTGTAAGAATTGCTTGGGATTTTGTGGACCATTGGAAAATGGTCTGGCAACGGGACTCTCCTGGGGTGCCGCTCTGACGTGTCGATTGGGATACAAGGATGGAATGCCAATGCCGCACAGTGCCAGGCCCCGTCTGTCCCTCCATCGCCGGCGCCCGGGATTTCTCGGAAACTGTGCGACGCGTTTCCCCCTCCTTGGGGGAGCGGCTAGGCCTGCGGAAGTTGATCAACGATGGCGCGACCGATTTCCAGGGATGCCGTGGCAGCCGGGGAGGGAGCATTGCACACGTGGATTGCATGCGCGTCCTTGACGATCAAAAAGTCATCCACCAAAGCTCCGTCGCGCCTGAGCGCCTGGGCGCGCACTCCGGCCGCGCCGGGCACCAGGTCATCGGGTTGGATTTCGGGGATGAGTTTCCGGAGGCTGCGCACGAATGCCGCTTTGCTGAAGGACCGATGCATCTCGTCCAGCCCGTCTTTTGCGTGGCGAGCCGCCAACCGCCAGAACCCAGGGAAGAGCATGGTTTCGGTGAAGTCGCGGAGGTTGAAGGCGGTGCGATGGTAACCCTCTCGCTTAAGGCTCAGAACCGCGTTTGGTCCCGCGTGGACACTCCCGTCGATCATCCGCGTAAAGTGAACGCCAAGGAACGGGAATTGCGGGTTCGGGACGGGATAGATCAGGTTGCGCACCAGTGAGCGCCTCTCAGGTTCCAGTTCGTAGTATTCGCCTCGGAAAGGAACGATCGTGGCATCGGGTGCTGCCCCCGCCAGTCTCGCAACGCGGTCGCTGTGCAGCCCGGCGCAATTGATCAGGAAGCGGGTCTCAAGGGCCCCGGCAGAGGTCTCCAAGACTGTGATGCCGCCAGCAACATTCACTCCGGTGAGCCGGACGTTCAACCGCAAATCGCCACCCTGCGCCCCAATCAGCTCGGCCAGTTTGCGGCAGACAGCGGCATAATCGACGATCCCGGTGGATGGAACGTGAAGGCCGGCCAGACAACGGACGTGTGGCTCGATCTCCCTCACCTCTTCGAGCTGTAGTTTACGGACCGACAAGCCGTTTCCCAAGCCTCGCTCGTACAGCGCTTCCAACCGCGGCAATTCGGCTTGGTCCGTCGCGACAATCACTTTTCCGCACACTTCATGGGCGATGCCGTGGGTTTGGCAGAACTCAAGCATCCAGCGGTTGCCTTCGCGGCACATCCTGGCTTTGAGGCTGCCCGGCTTGTAGTAAATGCCGGAATGTATGACTCCACTGTTTCGCCCCGTCTGGTGCCGCGCCCAATCCTGCTCCTTTTCAACGACGAGGACGCGCACTCCAGGTTTGCGCTGGAGGAGCGTCCAAGCCACCGACAGGCCGACGATGCCTCCGCCCACAACGGCGTAGTCGAAAACCTTGTTCTGTTGACCTCCCATATATGAATGTGGGCCCTGCCCTGCTCAATTTGCTCAACTCTTTCAGTCACTTGAGAACACCGGCGCCGCTTGCGCAACCAAGGTGCCACGAGCCCGCCGTGACCCCTCGTTCTTTGATCTGTACCTGTCGCGGGGTTTGGTCGCGAGCAGAGGACGGTCGCAACGCAACGAATGCCAGACGCGGGTCATCCTACGCTTTCCAGACCTGGGCCGGCTTTGTTTTGATGGTTGCCATGGCGTTGCGGGTATCGACGATGCACGCTGCCCAATCGGCCAGCTCCTGGTAATTAACGGAAGCGTGATTGGTCGCGAGCAGTACCAGATCGAACCCGGCGATGGTGGCTTTGTTCCACTCAACGGATTTGGTTCCAGCCCAGTGGGCATGTTCGCGGGTGGGCTTGATCACGGGAACGTATGGATCGTGGTAAGCCACCTTGGCCCCACGAGTGTGGAGCATTTCCATCAGGACGTAGCTGGGAGACTCGCGTTCGTCGTCCACGTTCGGTTTGTAGGCCAGGCCGAGCACCAGAATGGAACTGCCCTTGATCGGTTTCTGCCGATCGTTGAGAGCCTCGGCGACACGGGTCACTACGTAGGATGGCATGGCCGTGTTGATCTCGCCGGCCAGTTCGATGAACCGGGTATTCTGACCGTACTCGCGTGCCTTCCAGGTGAGGTAAAATGGATCAATCGGGATGCAGTGACCGCCCAGACCCGGTCCGGGATAAAAAGGCATAAACCCGAACGGCTTGGTTTTCGCCGCGTTGATGACCTCCCAGATATCGATGCCCATCGCGCTATAGACCATTTTCAGCTCGTTCACGAGGGCGATGTTGACGCCACGAAAAGTGTTTTCGAGGATCTTGGCTGCCTCCGCCACCCGGCAAGAGGAGACGGGCACAACCGTTTTCAATCCTTTCGAATAGAGTTCAACCGCTTTTTGCAGGCAGGCAGGTGTGAAGCCGCCGACGACCTTGGGAATGATACCCACTTTGCTGTCGGGGTTGCCGGGGTCTTCCCGTTCCGGCGAAAAAGCGAGATGAAAATCCGTGCCGGCTTCCAGGCCGGACCCTATCTCGAGCACCTCCCGCAGGTCCTCGTCAGTCGTCCCAGGATAGGTGGTCGATTCGAGCACGACCAGCATGCCTTTGCGCAAATGGCGAGCAATGTTCTTGCCCGTGTCTAGAATGTACGAAATGTCCGGCTCCCGATTCTTGTTAAGGGGCGTCGGCACACAGATGATAATCGCGGAAACCTCGCTAATCCGGCTGAAATCGCTCGAGGCGGAAAAGGCGCCGGAATGAACGTTTTGCTCCACCGTTTGGGAAGGGATGTGTTTGATGTAGCTCTTGCCCTGGTTCAGCGCATCCACCTTGGACGTATCAATATCCAGCCCCAACACTTGAACACCAGACTGTGCGAATTGAAAAGACAACGGGAGACCCACGTATCCTAGTCCAACGATTGCTATTTTCATTTAATTTGCCTTCGCAATACCAGACGACCTGACGACTTAACAAGGCGCAATGCGCCCCTTTGCCATATGCTCGCAAAAATAATGCATTATGCTCGCCATTCCGTCATACTCCGTTGAGTACGGAAACTTCGCTCGGAGAAGTTACGGAACGCACCGCTGTCGAACTACTCAGGGCGAGGCGCTACGATAGAATCTACCGGGGTAGTTCGAGGCGGTGATGTCGAGAAACCTGAAGGTGCCGTCGAGCGCAGCCGAGTTCGTACCAATAACCTGCCAATCACCCGCGGAAGGATCGGTGGCCGCCTGAATTCGACAGAACTGGCCGGCGGCCCCGCCAACGAATTCCAAGGCCACGCCAGCCGGACTCGAGGCGATCTTGGTGATGGCGATCGGAGGCGGACCTGAAAATAGCCTGAACAGGGTTCCGCTCACCCCGTTGGTTACGTAAGCGCCACCGAAGTACGTTGACCCATAGATGGCATGGTCGCTTCCAACCAAAGGGATAATGAAAGGAAAGCTTCCATCACCCACGGTGCCATCAAAAGTGTGCAATACAGAATAACCGGTGCCGTCGTCCCTTATGCGGAAAAAAACGCCTCCATCCGTCGTTCCTCCGTGTGGCGTCGTTCCATACAGCACGCCGCCTCCGCTCACCTGGCTTAACCCCGCCACCGCGAGAGACCCATCGCCGGCGCCGCCTTGAAAGGCATGCAGCACGGCATAATCGGCGCCGTTGGTGCTGATCTCGAAGATGGTTCCCAGGTCGGCGGCGGTGCCACCGCTATAGGTCGTCCCAAAGAGAATACCGGGACCTGCCTCAATCAAGCCTCCCAACGGCAGACCCCCGTCGTTCAGGTCTTTGCCCACGAAATGATGCAGCACCCAATACTTGCCGCCATCAGGGCCGAGAGCAAAAACGGTCCCAAGGTTGTTGCTGCCGCCTGTCCTTGTGGTTCCGTAAAACGCGCCGCTCTTTCCCTGGATTAAACCGGCGACCGGCGACGCCCCGTCAATGCCGCTGAAACTGTGGATAATAGTAAACCCGCTGCCGTCTGGGTTCAGCGAGTAAAGGCAGCCATAATTGCTACTGCCACCACCGACAGTTGTTCCATACAAAGCTCCGTCGGCGCCCACGACCACACCGGCCAAAGGTGTGTTCCCATCACCAGCAAAAGAACTGAAGTTATGCAGCACGGTAAAACCGCCGCCGTCCTTCTGCAGTCTGAACACAGTGCCAGTGTTGTTCGTTCCGCCGCCGGAAGTCGTGCCGTACAAAGCTCCGCCCGGCCCCTCGATGACTCCTGCGGTTGGGAACATGGCATTGGTAAGATTCCACAGACGCACAAAGCCGGCGCCGTTTTTGGCAACTCTGAACACCGTGCCCACGTTGTTGCTGCCGCCCTGGTAGGTCGTGCCATATAAGAACCCATCGCTCGCTTCGGCGAGTTGGCCTCGGGGCGCGCTGCCGAGCAGCGCCGAAGGGCCGAAGGACAAAATCCGTTGGTAGTTGGTCTGCGCCTGCGCGACGAAAACCACGCCACACCATATCATCGCACGGGCGAAGCATAAACGATGTCGTCGAGTCACTATCGAAGTCTGGTTTAGACAAAGCAGCGTGGTAGGAATCAGCTCGCTTTTCCTACAGAATTTCCTTAGCCGCGGCAGCAACATCGGGAATACTAGACTCCAGCGACCTTGAAAACTCAAGGTGAGGGCTTCAAGCATCTTCACGGACGACAAGACCGTAGTTGTCCCAGTGCCACCGGTCAGTCCACCTTGTGTTTGGCGCTTTGAACGCAAAATGCAAAAGGCAGGGATTTGCATCCCTGCCTTCGAATCAAACTGAAATGTTCTGCCGTTTGGCCTAACAGAGCTTTCGACGAATCAACGCCACCCCGGAAAGAGCTGCTCCCAGGAGGATGACGGTCGTGCCGCCATCCGGCACGTCCGCGTTGCTGGGTGTCAACGCACCGTTGCTGGAGGAAAAAGAGAAGGTTGTGTCGCCCTGCTGCGACGAGAACCTCCAGTACCCGGGGGTATTGTCGAATCCGTCCAGATGTAGTGTGCCCTCACCGGTCAACATCAGAAATCCATTCCCTTGGGTTATCGGGCCGAGGGAGGTCAAATCAAAGGATGCCGCAGGGCCCTTGGTGGTTTGCCACAGCGGAATGACACCTGCGGGCGCGAAGGGATTAAAGCTGAACGCGGACATACTGACAGGCGCGCCAGCGGCCACGCCTGCATCGAGATAGCTTCCGCTGACCGACGACACTGTGACGCCACTAAAGCTCTGGAAGGCAGTCGCGGCGTCAATGTTAGGTACAGGATATGTTACGTTGCCTGACAAGGATATTCCTCCAACGATTGGAATCGCTTGGAGAGTTAAGGTGAAGCCGAGCAAGAAACCTGCGGGCACAACGTACTTCAATATACAACTTTTCATCAGTCAGTTTGGGTTTGTTCGCAGCTTCTGGGCCAACGCGGCGACAGAAGAATCTCTGTTCATTTAAACCGTTGACAAATAACGACTTGAGCCCGTGTCCGAGACATTACGGATAGGCCTCGCCATGCGACAGAGTGTAAACTGCACCGACGTTCTTGACCCCTCGGAGCAGGGCTTCGGGCCAGAGGAATCACAAATAACTCGACGAACCCGGAATGCTTGGACCGAACGCAGCCCATCTCCCCAAGATGTAAGATTTTCCGACATATTACAGGTTGTTGGCGAGGCGTTTAGAGGTTGCTGGCAAGCTGCAGGAGGTATTGAGCCGACTCATTTTCAGCCTTAACGGAGATCGTCGCCGCTTTTGCGAAGTGGATTACCTTGCAGAGCCGCTCAAGCCCGCCATCTCCGGCTTTGCCGCAAGGGTCTTTGATCGACTTTCCATCAAAGTCTCCGCGCCCTTCGCAAATTCTCCTCCTCGTCCTCGCTCTCGTTCTCGTCCTCGATCAGTTTGTTCCGCGTGTTCCGCGTGTTCCGCAGTGGTTCCCCCTTGTCTTGCGTTGCGGCTTTGCCGCGCTGTGGGATTCACTTCGCAATACTGTTGCCAAAGAGCGGGGACTGTCTTGAGGATGATCTGGATATCGAGCCCGAGGCTCCGGCGCTTGCAATACTCAATATCCAGACGAACCATCTCGTCGAAGGTCGTGCGATTCTTGCCACTGACCTGCCAGAGGCCGGTCAGGCCTGGCGCCGCATCAAATCGCTGCCAATGCCACAAGGCGTATTGTTCACACTCGTAACGTATGCACGGGCGCGGGCCAACCAGGCTCATGTCGCCGCGCAGCACGTTCAGGATCTGCGGTAACTCATCCAGACCGGCAGCGCGTAGCACAGCCCCCAAGGGAATGAGGCGTGGATCTTTTCGCGCGTCCAGCTTTGTCATGGGGGCCTGGGAGTTGATCAATTCCTGGGTATGCAGACGGTGCGACTCGGTCTCGGCGTTAACCCGCATCGTGCGGAATTTAAAGCAAGTGAATTCTTTGCCTTTGTAACCGACCCGGGGCTGGCAGAAGAAAATCGGCCCAGAGGATCCCAGTTTGATCACCGCCGCCACCGCCGCGCCCAGCAAAAGCAAACCGGGGGATGCCATCAAAACCAGGATCAAATCCAGAGCGCGCTTCCAAAGGGGAACGGGGACTCCTGCGCCCTCGAGTTTAAGACTGTTGAATGTTTCCTGCATTGCCATACTTCAGTTCCCAAACGGTACCGTGCCTCCGCCGGGCTCCCGGAAAGCCGGCGGTGTCGGCCAAGGACAATCTTTAATCCGGCTAAAAGTGACGTTGCGCGACGAAACTACCTTATCTTTTCACCGCGTGGAAACCCTGCAAGTCCGGGGTTTACGGACTGCCTGTCGGCGAATCTACGGAGAATAAGTTCTTTGACTACGCGGCCAGCCAGGCTGTAAAATCTGCGCCATGGTGATTGTGAACCGTCAAGGCCGAGAATCTCATCAGCATTGATAAAACAACAGCGAGAGGGAAAAATGTCGAAACTCTTAAGTGCAATTTCTCGTGGAACGGGTCGGGAACTCAACCTGAGCCTCGCCGGCAAGATCGCCAAGGCCGCCGCCGGAGTGGGATCGGCGGTTTGTTTCCTATGGGCTCTGAGCGGCTGCCAGACGCAACAATCAGCGTTCGCCGAAGTGAGTCCGCCCGACGCTCCGAAATTGGCCGAGGCCAAATCGGCCGAGGCTCCGAAACCTGATGTAATTGTTCTCCACGAAGGTGACACGGTGCGCATCTCCTTCCCCGGTGCTCCCACCCTCAACACGATTCAGCAGATCCGGCGCGATGGCCGGGTCACTCTCCCTTTGATTGGGGAATTCAAAGCCGCCGGACTGACCCCGCCCGACATGGAAAAAGAGCTCATCAAACAATACGGGCCTCAGCTCGTAACGAAGGAAGTCACGGTCAGCGTGGATTCTTCCGCCTTTCCGATTTATGTGACCGGCGCGGTGCTTCGGCCAGGCAAAATACTGTCGGACCGCCCGCTTACGGCGTTGCAGGCGATTATGGAAGCTGGTGGATTTGATTACACGAAAGCAAACTTGAAAAAGATCCGCGTCATCCGGACCGAAAATGGGCAGACGGAGCACCATGTGATCAATCTTAAGGGCGTGCTCCAGGGGGAACAGGCGGACCAGTTTAAACTGAAGCCGGCGGACATTATTTACGTGCCGGAACGGTTTTCGTGGTTTTAGCCACTGATGGCATGCCACCATGCCCTCTCACCCCGATCGGCTATACCAGAAATCCCGCAAGCCCAATATAGCGAAAGGCATCCTTTTGCAACCCGTCAAACATTCGGACGGGATTTAAAGAATCTTGCTCGGTGCTCCAAAAAAGCAAACAGGCGCAGAGCCCCGCCCTGCGCCTCGCTAAAGCCTCAGTTAATTCCCTATCAAACCTTAACGATCCTCCTGCGCAGCGTTTCGACACTCAACAGCGCAAAACCGAGAAGCGCGATCGTCGCACCGCCATCGGGGACACCTACGGTGTCCGCGCTCGTGCCGAAAAAGATGGTTGCATTCGCGAATGTGCTGCTGGGTGCCACCCCGGGAATAGAGATGGTAAACTTTGCCGTCTCAAATACACTCGGGTTGTCGCCGGTGATTGATGGGTTCGCGTCGTCATACAGATTCTTCGAGGCGTTGGGCGGCCCGATGATCAACATGCTAGGGGGTCCACCGCTCAACGTTGTCAAAGCCACAACATGGGTCCCCGACTCGGTCGCGGCCCAACGGGTAAGCGAGTTGGCTGTAGGAGTCGTATAGGCCCCGCCCGGAGAAATATTGATCACCAGCCCAGAATTGACCGTGCTCAGCGCGCCCGAACCACTCGCTCCTGTCACATCGAAGCTCAAGCCGGAAATGCACTGAATAATCGATGTCGGGTCAGCCTGAAGGTTGTTGAGGACAACAGTTATAAACCGAGGCCTGCAGTCAAGGTGCCGCCGGCGTTCACAGCCTGCCCATTAATAGTCCCCGTTGTTGAAATCGGTATCGCGCTCGCGTTCGCCGCCGTGAACGCCACCACCGTCAACAAACCAAGCTTCGTTAAGATCTTCATAACCACTTTAGTTCCGCCGTTTGGAGTTTTGCTCTCTCGGAATTCTTAGCCAGAACCATGCCACAGTGGTGCTGGGATCATCTAAGGCACGACTGTATTTCGATAAGTAATTTGTAGATACAATGTTGCGTCTAGATTCCATATCGAACATTTCAACGAGGTTCATTTCCGTAGCAAGGCCAAGTGTAAAGTCCGCCGACGCTATAACGAGGCTCCCGCATAGAATATGCGTATTATGTTTAGCCTAAGCGCTTTAGACACAAAGTTGGAGTGTAAAGGCCGTCGACGCTTTCGCATGGCATTTCCTACTCTCATTCTGGCTCGACAGTCCTACCCTCGCGCTCAGCCCGCGCTATTCCCAACTTCTCCATCAACTCATAAAAAGTCGGCCGGCTGATTCCCAGGTCCGCCGCGGCGGGAGCGATTTTTCCCGAATGTTTCCGAAGGGCTCGGTTAATCACGTCTCTCTCAGCCGCTTCCCTTGCTTCTTTGAGGTTAAGGCTGAGGGAGAGGGCGGCAGGGTTCTCCAACTCCAAATCTGCGGCCGTCAAGCGCACCCCTTCCGCCATAATGACGGCGCGTTTGACTCGGTTTTCAAGCTCACGCACGTTGCCTGGCCAGGAATGTGCAATAAGCGCCCGGACTGCATCCGTGCCGAAGGCGAGTTCTTTCCTTCCATTTGAGGCCGTATTTCGATGGAGGAACTCCTGGGCCAGCAAACGAATATCGCCCTCCCGTTGACGGAGTGGAGGCAGGCTCACGATGACAACCGCAAGGCGGAAGTACAGGTCCTCCCGGAATTTGCCATCCGCGATAGCCGTCTGGAGGTCCACGTTCGTGGCAGCGACGACCCGAGTATCAACTTGAATTTCCTCTCGCCCGCCAACGCGTTCAATGCGTTGTTCCTGCAGGAACCGGAGCAGTTTGACCTGGATCTGTAAGGGGATCTCGCCGATTTCGTCCAGAAAGAGCGTTCCGCCACTCGCGCTCTCGATACGCCCTTTTCGCTGAACATGAGCGCCGGTGAAAGATCCTTTTTCATGACCGAACAATTCACTCTCGAGGAGTGTTTCCGGGATCGCGCTGCAGTTGATGGCCACAAACGGATCTTCCTTGCGGGTGCTGCGCCGATGAATCGCCAGCGCGGCCAGTTCCTTGCCGGTCCCGCTCTCGCCCAAAATCAAGACCGGGGCGTCGGTGGTGGCCACTTTGCGAATTAAGCTGAAAACCTGCTGCATTCGCACGCTCGTGCCCAGCAAGCCCTCGAAGGTGTCGGCTTGCGTCTGCGCCTGCAGTTCGCGGTAATCGCGTTCCAAGCCCGCGACATGAAAGGTCCGTCTTAGGATAACCTTCAGCTCTTCCAATTCAATGGGCTTGGTTAGGAAGTCGTATGCGCCGGCGCCAACCGCCTGGAGAGCGTTATTCTTCTCGGCCTGACCGGAGATCACGATCACTTTGGCGAAACTGTCGAGAGCGAGCATCTCGGACAGAGCAGCCAACCCTTCCTCCGGAGTGCCCGAATGAGGGGGTAGCCCTAGATCGAGCAAGGTCACCCACGGGCGCTGTCCTTTGAAACATTCAATCGCAGCACCGCGATCTTCTGCCAAGAGGACTTCATACTCCCGGTTCAGCCCCCACTTCATCTGGGTGCGAATTCCCTCGTCGTCGTCAACAATCAAGAGTCTGGGCTTCATGAGATTTGCCTTCGCCTCACTCCATTTTCCCCAACGGCAACAAGACCCGGAACGCCGTCCCCTTCCCCAGCTCGCTCTCCACTTCAATCCTGCCTTTATGCGCCTCGACGATCATCTTGGAATGAAACATGCCGATCCCGATCCCCTTTTGCTTGGTCGTCTGAAATGGTCGGAACAGGCGAGTCCGAATGAACTCGGGAGTCATCCCACAACCGGTATCGGCAACCGCCAGCACCGCCCAGCCGTTACTCCGGGCGGTCTCCACTCGAATTCGGCCGCCCACACCGGATGCGTCCCGCGCGTTCAGCACCAGATTGGTTAACACTTTTTTTATCTGCGTCGGGTCCAGCCTGACCCTGGGCAGAATCGCGAGTTCCTTCACGATTTCGACCCCGGAGGTTTGCTCCTGACCCTGAAGGGTTTCAGCGACCAGTTCGTTGAGATCGCATTCGACTGCCTGAACCTGAAGCTCGTGCCGTAGCATGTTGAGGCGGCTGATGAGATCGTTCAGATGTTCAACGGTTCTTGAAATCCCGCGCAAAGCGTCTTCGCGGAACGCCGGGTCCTGGTAATGAACCGGCAAGTTCTGCAGCATGAGTGAGAGGGTTGAGGCTGTGTTCTTTAGATCGTGCACAAAAAAAGCCGACATTGCCTGAAAGGCCCCCAACTGTCTGGCCTGTGAAAGCTTGTCAGTCAGCCGCAGGTTGAGCAATCCCACCGCGGTCTGGTCGGCCACAGCTTTAATCAGGTCCAAATCCTGGCCAGAATACGGCGTTCCGCCGACCCGATCGCCAAGGATCATTACACCCAGCACATCGCTGCCCACCAGCAGCGGCGCACAAACCCGGTGTCCACCATCGTTGAATTGTTCTGGTTGCAATCGTCTAAGATCCGCCGCCCAGTTCCCTTTGGCCGAATCTATGTCCTCGGGCTTTGGATGGGCGCCCAACGCGCGAATCAACTCCGTCGCGTCCTCCGCCGCCAGCTTGGCCTGCTCCCCTTTCTCCGCAAACAGCGAAGTCGAAGCCGCAAACGCGAGCCTTGGCATGTCCTCATCGATTAGCCAAATGCTCACTGAAAGCGCCTGGAATACCTCTGAGACCAGTCTCGACACCGCCTCGCACAAGCTGGCTTGTTCGATGCAGCGCGTAGTTCGCTCCCTGAACGTTTGCCATACCCTCCGGTAATCATATAGCGGCCTCTGAAAATGTCGGCTGACCCATTGCTTCGTGTAAACACGCACTCGATCCGACAGCAACAGGAGCGTCAGCGCCACCAAAGCGACGAGGACAAGGAAAGCCTTCACCTCAAAGGCTTCGTCTCCGCCAAGAACCGCAACCAGCTTTGCCAGCGCTCCGACAACGATCAGATAAATCCCGGCCAGCATAACCGTGAAAGAATTATGCAGCACCGAGTGTGACGGGTAGATATTCACCTCGAAATGTCCCGCCCTCAACAAGGTCCGGATGATTAACGCACAACTCACCAGCAGCGCGCAGGAATCTACGGTTTGCAGCGAAAGGTTGGCTGCGTGGAAAAGAAGCACCTGGCTGCTGGAGTAGGCACGAGTGGCAAACAAAACGCCCACGCCCAGAACCATGAACTTTATCCTCCAGCGCATCGTTCCCACGGCCGCGCGGTAGGTCCGTTCCAAATTCATCAGGACCACGACTGCACTCAACAGCAACAGAAGGTGCAGGATGATCCCGGGCAGGCTGAGGCCGGCCATCAATGGGGCTCCCGGTGCCGCTTGGCTTACGAAAGTGACAAGGTCCGGGTAGAAAAGCAGCGCCACCCCGACTGGCGCCACAACTGCGCCCACGACTGGAATCAGCCACCTGGTTAGGAATTCACGATAGTTCCCTCGAGCGTAACTGAAGCTGAACAGGAGCCAGGCTCCTGGCGCAAAAGACATCGCCAGTAACTGCAAGGTTTCCCATTTGCCGGGGTCGTCCAGGCCCCCTGCCCTCCCCGCCAACCCGCCAAATATGCTTTCAGCACCGAGCGCAGCCATCCCGGCCATGAAGGACCAGTGTGGAAGCGTTCGTCGTCCACGGACGGCCACGGCAATCGCCAAAACCCCAGCGCAGATGCCGCTGGAAAACGCGGCTATGTCACTAAAGTCCACGATTTCAAAAATGAACGAAAGGAAGACGCAAACCAAGACTGCCTACTGCAGTTCTTTGATCGCCCGCGTCGCTTCGTCCGCGAGTTGTGCCCGAACGTTCAGATTCAGTGCGCGCTCAAGAGCCACTTTACTCCGGGCGCCATCTTTAAGGCGGTAAAAAGCCATGCCGAGGTAATATTGCAATTCAGCATCCGTGGTTCGTTGGCGCGCGCTCTCATCGAGGAGCTGCGCGGATCGGCCAAAGTCGCCGCGACGAAAAGCGAGGAGGCCGAGGGTTTTGGCGATGTCGGGATCTTTCGGAGAGGCTCGCCGGGCTTCAGCGCCCAATTCGAACGCTTTCTGGTCATCGCCAAGGTGTTCGAAATAGAGCTGGGCGAGGTTCTTAAGAGCCGGAACAAACGCAGGATATTGGGCCAGGACTCGTTCATATACTCGAGCCGCTTCGAGGTAGCTTCCCTGTTTTTCCTCGCTGGCGGCGGAAATCATCAGGGCTGGGGCATAGTTGGGGTCTTGGGCCAGCACCCGGCGGGCTTCGGCCGCGAGCGCCTCAGCCTGCACCGCTTCCCCGCAGGCAGCGACCATCGTCAGAAAACGCTTGCCGTCATCCGTAAAAGCTGACGGCGGACCCGCTTGAACGGCCGCCTGCATCGACGCTTGCGCCTCGGCGATTCGACCCAGACTGTAGTACGCCCACGCCAGATCATGCGAGATCTCCGGGTCGGCCGGGAGTTTGCGCGCTGCCTCCTCAAGCAAACTCGCCGCCCAGGTGTAATCGCGTGCCCGGTACACCAACTGGCCCAGTGTACGGGTAACTTGCGCGTCCTCCGGCGCAAGCGAGTGGGCAGCCTTCGCTAATTCCAGTGCTTCGGCCGGTCGCTTTAGTTGATGAGAATAAAGCCGCGCTAAATGGAGCATGAACTGAGGATTTTGAGGATTCTTTTTCAAGCCCTGCTGGTAGGTCTCCGCCGCTTTGGCGAAAGCCCGGTCGCGTTCCTGGATGGCACCGAGGCGGCTAAAGGCAACTGGATCGTTCGGGGCTTCCTGCAGTCTCTTCTCCAGTCTATTCACCTCGACTGCGCCGGCAGTCCTCACATCCAACGCCAAAATCTCCAGGCAACGCCTCCCTTCGTCCTTGCCGGAGAACTCCTTGGTCGATTGGACGCCGATTTCAAGCTGCGCGCGCGCCGCGTCCTCCTCGCCCAACATATAATGGGTCATCCCGAGATGGAATCGAACTTCCGGTTCTCCGGGCAGCTTTTCGGCGCTTTCCTCCAGCATGCCAAGCGCGCGGCTGTACTCGCCACGCTTGTAAAGAATCCAGCCGAGAGTGTCCGCCGTGCTCGGATCGTAGGGCAGCAGTTGCCGCGCTTTCTCCGCCATCTGGTAAGCCTTCCCGAGTTGCTGGAAGCGTTCGGAGTACAAGTAGGCAAGGTTGTTCAAGGCTGGGCTGAATCTTGGATTCACAACGAGCAGCTTTTCGTAAGCATCCTTGGCTGCTTCATAATGCTTCATCTCGTCTTGAATCATCCCGAGTTGCATGAGCGCCGCCACGTTATTGGTCTTCGATAGGAAAGCGTTAAGCCGATCCAGCGCCTGTTGGTGCTTGTTCGTCGCCAGATAAAGTCGCGCCAGCAACAGATAGGAAGTGCTGAGGTTCGGATCCAGAGAGATCGCTCTAACCAGGGCCGATTCGGCACGGTCCAGTTCCCCGCGCGCCGCAGGGTTGTCGCTGAATTGGAGTTTCGCCCGCGTCGAGACAGCGGCGCCGGCCGGCTCCTCCGGATTATATCCCATGGCCTCGGTCATCGCGATCTTGGCGATCAAAAGCCACGGTCCGGCCGCGCTGGGGTCCTTCTCCATCTGCTTCTGGACCCGCTCCTTGGCCGCAGCATACTGTTTCTCCAGCAGATCCAAATCAACCAGGTTTTCGAGCGCAGGCAGGTACGCGGGAGAGATCTCCAGGGACTTTTCAAACGCCTTTCGCGCCTCCGCTCTGTTTTTTTGTTGAGCTAGCACAATCCCAAGCAGTTGGGGCACTTCGGGGCTCTTTGGAAACAACTCTTCCATGCGGCGATAAACAGCCGCCGCTTCATCGGGGTTTTTTTGCGCTAGATAGGCACTGGCCAGGAGCAGGTGAGCCTGGGGAATCTGAGGCTGCTGCTGAATCAACTTCCTCAGTGAAACCACCGCGGAGGCCGACTCGCCCGTGCGGATCTTTAAGTTGGCGAGGAGCAGGATCGCGTCGGCGAAATCGGGCTCATGGGCCAGCGTCTGGCTGAGGATCTGAGCGGCAGCCGCCGCCGCGCCGGCCTGAACCTGGGCGAAGGCGAGCCGGTACTCGACCTGAGGAACGCGTTTGTAAATGCCGATGCCGAGAATGCGTTGGAATTGTGTAATTGCATTCGTAGTGTCGCCTTGGGCCAGCAGCAGACCGCCCTTAAGCATCAGGGCATCGAGATTGATTGGATCGCGCAGGAGTGTCATTTTGAGCAGAGAATCGCAGTCCGGGTATCGCTGCTGGGCAAACGCCAATTGCGCAAGGAATACCCAGGCCGGCACATAGTCTGGCGCCTTTTTCGTGATTTCTTGGACCATGTCCCTGGCTGCGTCAACGGCGCCGTTCCGGAGCCTGAAATCCGCGTAGCGCAAACGCACCGGGGAGCGCAGAGGCGCGAGGTCTGCCGCCATCTTCAGAGCTGCCTCCGCTTCTTTGACGGCGCCGCGGGCCAAATAGAGATCGCCGAGCCCCATATAGGCCGTGCTGGATTTGGGGTCGAGTGCGATGGCTTGCCTCAGCTCGAGCTCGGCCTGCCCCTGGTCCAGTTCAAGAAATGAGATCGAGCTGCGGGCAACGTGGTATGCCGCTGTCGCCCTTACCGCCGGCGGTAGCGCTTCGAATCGGCGCAATGTTTCTTGCAACTGATTGGTTGTAAACGCGGTTCCTGCGAGCAACAACAAGGCGTCTTCGTTCCCTGGCTGCTTATCCAGAATCCTGCCGGCCTCCTCCCGAGCCTCGTTGAAGCTTCTCAGCGAAAACAAAGTCTGGCCCAACTTCGCCCGCGCATCGAGGTTTTCTGCGTGCAACTCCAACCCCTTCTGGAGATACGCGCAAGCCTGGGGCAGTTTGCCCTCCGCGTAGTAGATCAAGCCCAGCCTCGTCATGGCAACCGGCTCCGTCGGGGCAATTCTCAGCACCCCAAGGTACTCAACCTCCGCTCGGTCATATCGCTCGGTCTCAAAATCATGGGCGGCACGCGACAGGTAGCGATTCTTTCTAGCCTGTTTCGTGCATCCGCTGCTTCCGCCCGCTAAAAGGGAAAGGGCGATCAAAAGCGAAAACGATAGCCTTGCTGTTTGCATTTCGTGACTGAACCGCAGGCCCCTCAATCGGATCCTTCGGGTCGGAGGGACCGGTTGCGCTCCCCTCTCCGAAGATACACGAGGAGGAGAAAGAATGGGATGAGAGACAAAACGAAGAAGATTGGGCCCCCCTTGCGATGGATGTATGAATTGATCATGTCGGGGGAAACGTTGACGCAAAGCTCGCCTATCGTGACAATGCGAAAACCGTTTCGCAGGAGAGCCAATGGAATCACTGCCACGCTGAGAATCAGGCGTCGCCACGGGCTTTGCAACAATAGGTGCCCCGCCACCACGCTCGTGATGAACAATACGAGCGTCGAGTGAATCCCGCTGCATTCCGGCGCCACCTCCAATGTAAAACCTGGCAATTGGAGCACCGTCTCGTGGCGAAGCACTGGCATTCCCGCTAAACCAAAAAGCAGTTCCGCAGCGTCAGCAGACCGATGTTGCAGAAACCCTTCGATCGACCGTCGGAGCACTTCTGGGAAAGGAACGATGAAGAATGAAAATGAGATTGCGAATATCGTCCGGCGCAGCGTCTCCGTCCGCAGGAACAAAAACTCACCTGCAAAAAGGAAACATAAAAAGGCGAAAGCCTTAACCGCGAGCTGATCACATGCCGTCGGTTTCCACCCGGAGCGCAGCCAGCAAGCGTAGCTGACGAGCACCCCAACGGCAGCCATGAGTGGGAACATCGCCAGCCACGGCGCTCGGCTGGAATCAGACGAATTAGCCTCACGCTTTGACCAGGCCAGGTACCCGCTGATGAAAGGAATGAGCAAAATGTACGAGTACAGCTCGCTTCCCCAGGCGAATCGCCCCAGGTCCCAAAGCGCGGGGCCGAAACAAACCAGTAGAACCAGGATCCACCCAACCAGCCACTCCGGACGGTCACGGTGCTTCAAGCTCTCGGCTGGCTGCTCCAGAGACATTCTTTCTGGCACCCTCCTCGGACGGCGGGCGATGGGCTCGATTGCTGCGTTTGCGGGCATGCTCAGCACTATTTGGACGCTTCCCCGGCATTAGCCAGTTCGCGGGCGGTCCAATCGCCCCCCAACGGGGCGGTGGCGCACCGATCGATGCCGCGCCTCGCCGGCCCCAAAGGTTCTCCGTCGCACAATCGCAAAATCACTTTGCAGATTGTACCACCGGGAAGCCAGTTTTGCCTCTCCGCATTAATCCTGCTCCTCGCGTCCAAATAAACACCTACTTCTGCATGAATTGTAGGAGCCGACGTAAGGAGGCCCTGATCGATGCTAAAAAAGCGACAGCCCGGCGACCCAACCGAGGACGTTCAGTCGCGGATTGCTCAGAAGCCCCGGATTTCTTTTCCTCTATCCGCGAAATCCGCCTAATCCGCGGTCAAAATTGAGCCTGCCTTGTTCAGAAACGGTAGCCGAGGGATAAGCCCTCCTGGGTGGTACTATAATTGTATATAGTCGAGGCCGAGGAATAGTATGCCAATTGGTAAAAGATGGAGGCCGTCGCCCGTTTGAGGAAGGTAGTGCTGAGCGACACATTGAGCGAGGTGCTGTCAAGATTGCTGGCGATGGAAGGACCGGGCGTAGCCGTGCTGGCCAGGTAAGTCGTCGTCCCGTAAGTGCCATTAACACTAAGCAAAAGTCTTTTCAAAAGCCGTTGACTGACGCCCGCACTCACGGTCGTGCTTTCCGTGGTTTGGTTGGCGAAATAGGCCGGGCTCACCGTCCTGCTCGCGGTCAATGAAAGCGTAGTAGGCTCAAAAAGTTGGTAAAAGGCGGCGAGAGAAAAAATGGGAGTCACCGAGTCCGGGACCGTCGAGGAAAGGAACTGGCGGTCCTGAACGCCCCCGCTGAGAACCAGGTTTAGTTTATTGCCAGCTCGCCATGTGATTCGGCCCTGGAGTTGCTCAGAGGTCATGTTCGGGCCGACACTGACATCGTCATATTCGAAGCCGGCGCCGATGGCCGCACCGAAATTGGGCCAAAACTGGTAATTCAGCCAATCCAGGGTTGACCAACTGCGCCAATCGCTGAGTTGTCCGATAGCAGCGGTATTTTGTCCAAGGAATTGAAAGTTCTGGTTCGCAGCCAACTCTAAAGAAAGGGCGGTGCTCATCCGATAAGTGGCTGTAAGCGCTGTGGAATACGTCTCCTGATCGAGTTGCGAAGCGGTTTCGACGAGCGGTTGAGAGGAGGAAGCGTAGCTTTGCGAAAGTCCCAGGCTCCAATCCCCAAACGCTGTTCCTCCAGTTAGCGTGACCCTGTTGTCGAATGTGTTCTGAAACAGCCGGCTTGAGTAATAACGAAGCGTGGGTGTGTAATCGAGTGTCCAGTGAGTGCCGAGCTGCAGCAGTATGCCGGGATCGATTTCGTTGACTAGCGTGTTCCCCTGCTGGCCCGGGGCTCCCTGGAAGCCGTTACCGTAAGAGAGTGAGTAGAAAACATGGGGTCGAAACGCAATCGGTCCCCATTGGAACAAAGCCTGAGCGGGAAGGGCGCCAGCCGGCGGTGGCCCGGCAAGCTGGCTCGTCCCCCCGAGCCGAGGAGCTGGGGCGGACGCGGGCGTGTTCAATGGCAGCAGTTCTCCGGGCGCATTGGTCGGAGTTGCCTGAGCGGTGGAGAGATCGAACGCTGGGGGTTCCGGGGTGACCTGCGCGATTGCCGAAGTCAGGAAGCCGGCATAGCAGAGCACAATAACGCGCGACGGTCGGGAGCCGACGCTCAAAGGCAATCGGACCGCAGTCACAAATCGGTCTTTAAGGCTCATAGGCAATTGTTTTGAAGCTCAGATAATGACAAGCGCGGAAGCGTTGGGCTGGCGGCACCGCGCGCACAAGTCCCAAGGGGACGCTCCACCTTCACGCCCATAGGTATCGCCCATCGTACGCACCGCGATGTTTGTCAAGCAGAAATGCTCACCGCTTGCGATGCCTGAAGTTGCCATTTCTGTAGCGAGTTTTCTATGGCAAGCCGTACATGGCGCAAACGGATTCCGTTGGCCACCAGCTTGGAAGAGTCCAGCAGGCATCCAGACTGTGGTTCCGTCCCGGCACGCGGAAATGTTTGGCTCTCGTACACCAAAAGATTGAAACGGCGCGGTGGCTTGAGGATCCGTTGCATCATCTCAATTACCTCCCCCGTAGTGATGCCCCCGGAGTTGACGACATTGTACATCCCAAACGCCGCGCGCCGTTCCCAAAGCTCGAGACATGCCTTTACGCAGTCATCGACATGTGAGAGGCAGTGTATCGCATCACAAACATAGTCCAGGTTTGAAAGTTTCGTGAGGAAATTCCGAGGCCCGTCGTGGTGGTTGAACGGCAAACGAAGGCGCCAAATGTAACCCTCCCTGTGCTCCCGAATCGCCTCCTCGGCAAGGGCCTTGGTGCCGCTATAAAAACTGCAAGGTGCGAACTTGAAGGAAGAATTCGGCTCATCCAGTTCAGTGAACCCGCGGAATTGGTGTGGCTGCGAAGCAAACAGGCGCCGCATGGCAGGAAGACTTAGGTCGCTTTCCAGGCGCGGCTTCCCGTTTTCGCTCACCGTCGCGCCGCGATAAATGCTGCCCGAAGAGACGTGAGCCCAGGGGGTGTTGGTCATCGAGCAGACCCGAGCGACCGTCTGCGGCAGGAGAACATTGACCTGGAGCATCTCCATCCGGTCCACCTCCCCCACGGATCCATCCGCGCCGCACTCCCCACCCCGCACTCCATTCCCCTTCCCTCCTTCACTCCACCACTCCATGTCTCCGTTAGCATCCTCGGCATTGATCACCAGGTCCGGCTTGACCTTGCGCACGTAGTCGAATAGGAATTCAAACCGGGTGTAGTCGAAGGCTTGCCGTGACAACGGAATGAACGAATCCTTGCGGCTCCGCAGCGCTCGAGCGAAGGTCTGCCCGACGTAACCATCGGCACCTAGCAGTAAGATCATGTCAGGATGTTCCGCGTATTCTGCCACACGACCGAGTCGCGCGAATAATCTCCTTCGCAAATTCCAGCACGGTCATTTCGGTCGGATTCCCGATGTTGACGGGCAGGTCGTAGTCGCTGAGCATCAGCCGATAGATCCCCTCGATCAGATCGGAGACGTAGCAGAAGCTCCGGGTCTGGCCGCCCTTGCCGAAGACGGTGATCGGCTTGTTCTTAAGCGCCTGGCTGATGAACGCGGGGACGACCCGGCCATCATGCAGCCGCATTCGGGGGCCGTAAGTGTTGAAAATCCGCACCATGCGGGTTTCAACCTTATGTTCGTTCCTGTATGCCACGGCGAGCGCCTCCGCAAACCGTTTCGCTTCATCGTAGCAACCGCGCGGTCCTATCGAGTTGACATTGCCCCACTATTCTTCGGGCTGGGGTGCACCAACGGGTCGCCATAAATCTCCGAGGTCGAAGTTAGCAGGAAGCGCACCTTTTTATTTTTCGCAAGGCCAAGCGCTTTATCCGTGCCTAGCGATCAGACTTTCAGCGTTTGAATCGGGAGTTCCAAGTAATCAATCGGGCTGGCCGGTGACGGGAAATGCCACACGTAATGCACAGGAACATGCAGGAAAATGAACTCGGTGACATCCTGGTCGATGAATTTGAAGTTGGGATTGCCTCCCAAGTGCGAGATGTTATCGACCGCGCCAGTGACAAAATTGTCGATGCCGATGACCTTATGGCCGCGTGCCAGCAGCAGGTCCGTCAGGTGCGAGCCCAAAAACCCGGCGGCGCCGGTAACGACGCTGGTGGTCTGAATGGGCAAGCGCGGTAGGAGGTGGCGGACTCTTTTCATTACTTTTCGGTGAATCGTGAGCGGCATGCCGGGCCGGCTAAGTCCCAGGCGGGGCAATGCGACCCAATGTGTCGGGCGCGAACTTGTACCAAGCATCAGCCTTTTGCATAATGCGGTTGAGTTGTGCGCCGACCGATTGGCATTGGGTGCTAAGCGTTTGGAAATCGGTTTGGGAAATGCAACGGCAAACAACACCTTGATCCAGCCAGGACTGTCTGGTTGAAGCGCGACTCCCGCTTATGCAACCAACTGGACCGTTGGTATCGGCACCACAAATTTCCCACCCCACTCCCGTATCCCAGCCATCTGCTTCACGATCTCGTCCTTGAAATTCCACGGCAGGATCAGCACGTAATCCGGCCGCGTCTCGGAGATCTTCTCCGGACCAAAAATCGGGATGTGTGTCCCGGGAAGGAATTTGCCCTTCTTGTACGGGTTCCGGTCCACCGTGTAGTCGAGAAAATCGGTGCGAATTCCGCAATAGTTCAGCAACGTGTTGCCCTTGCCCGGGGCGCCATAACCCGCGACCCGCTTGCCCTCCTGCTTCGCGCGAATCAGAAAATCCAACAAGCTGCGCTTGGAGGCCTTCACCTTCTCGCTGAAGGAGGCGTACGTTTCCATGCGGTCGAGCCCGCCGCTGAGCTCGCGGCGCTTTATCTCCCGGACGGAGTCGCTCACGGGCCTGGACGCGTCGGCAGTGTGTCGCGCATAAATCCGCAGCGACCCGCCGTGGGTAGGGAGTTCCTCGACATCGAACAGAACCAACCCATGGGCCGCAAAGATTTTCTCGGCCGTGATGAAGGAGAAATAGGAGAAGTGCTCGTGGTAGATAGTATCGTATTGGTTCTCTGCCATTAGCTGGACGAGGTGCGGGAATTCGAGCGTGGCGACACCTCGGGGGTTGAGCAGGATCTGGATGCCCGCTACGAAATCATTCAGATCGGGCACCTGCGCTAGGACGTTGTTGCCGATGACGAGGTCAGCCTGGTGCCCGTCGGCCACCATTTGCTTCGCGGTGTTGCGCCCGAAGAACTCGACGAGCGTGGGTACCCCTTGGTCGATCGCGACCTTAGCAACATTGGCCGCCGGCTCAACTCCCAGCGCCGGGATGCCCTTTTTAACAAAGTTCCGTAGCAGATAGCCGTCGTTGCTCGCCAATTCCACCGCCAGGCTCTGCTTCCCCAGGTTCAGCCGCCGCACGATCAGGTCAACGTAATCCGCCGCATGCTTCAGCCACGTTTCCGAGTAGGAGGAGAAGTAGGCGTATTCGGCAAAGATATGCTCGGGGCTGACAAACTGCGGGAGCTGAGCCAGGAAACACTGGTCGCACACTCGCACGTGGAGCGGATAAAAGGCCTCCATCTGGTTCAATTGTTCCCGGCTGACGTAACTCTCGCATAACGGCGACATTCCTAGGTCCACCAGGGTGTACTTTAAGGGACTGGCACAGAAAAGGCATGCCGTCCCTTTAGCCGCCGACTGCTCCTGCTGCCTGTTGGCCGAGTCCGGGCGGCTTGACCGCTCTGTTGCTTTTGTGTGTTTCATAATCCTTTTATCCTGTCCAATTGGCATAAATCCGTTAACTCAGGTCAGATTCGCCGCAGCAGGTTGTTCCTGACTAGCACCTCGGCGGTCTCCGCCAATTTGCTGAACGCCACCTGCGAGCGCTCGGCGATGTCCAGCAGCGAATGCTCGCCATCCGAAAAGTTCAAAACCCAGAGCATCGCTTTCTCGAGTCCCGTGTTGCTCGTGCCACCCATGAGTCGGTATAGGCCTCGGCGCCCCAGTTGCGGCTCGCACTTCGGATTCAAGTTCACATACCGGTAGTCCTGCTCCAGCACCTCCACCACTGACAACAGCCTGCGGACCGACTCCGCCAGCGCGGGAGCGGTGACGAAATCCAGGTCGTCGGCGGAAGTGTGATACTGCGGATACTTGCCGTTTGGAGTGCGCATGAGACAGCCGACCGGAAGGTTAATGCCGGGGGAGCAATACTGGCGCTCGTCGTAGCCGAAAGGGCTGAACTCCGCCACCCCAAAATCCCCCCCCGCCGATTGCAGGACATGCTCCACTGCCCGATCGATCTCGGCATGGCCACGGCGGCTGCGTTTATATGTAAAGCGCCCCGGGTCGCCCACGCACGAAAGGACCAGCCCGTGCTTGATTCTCGGAAGAATCGCTTCGTTCAATGCCAGCCAGGTGATTGACCCGATGGTGCCAGGAAGCCATAGAAACCGGTAACTGTAGCGCAGCGAAGCCCCGGCCAGATGCCCAGCCAGCCTGGCGGCAACGGCCATGCCGGAAAGATTGTCGTTGCAGAGCGATGGGTGGCAGGAATGCGCCGAGATAAGCATTTCGTCATCAGTGGCACCCTGGCACCGGAACTCGCCGTAGCTCAAATAGCCCGCCTCGAGGCTCGAGTCAATACACACTTCATATTCGTCGTCCGGGAGCGCGTCCCATTCCCGCTGGGTCAGACAAAACCCCCAGGTTTCCTTGTAATATGACGTCCGGTACGGAATCCAATCCGGCCTGTCCGGCAGCGTGAAGACGTGTTCTTTCAACTCAGACCGCCTCATCCGCGCTCGAACCGGCACGCTGTAGTTGACCACATGCAGACTGCATTTCTGGAAGTCAACAACCCGCTCGCCTCTTGAGTTCTTGATATGAGCATCCCGGATATTCCATTCTTTGGGAACGGTCCAATCGAACACCGTCGTCCCGGTAGGCACCTCGCGAACGGTTAACGGCACCCACTCCCGGAGCATCTGCAAACTCCGCCGTGTTCCATTCCCTGTAATGCTCCGGCAAATCGGATACAGCCGGGTCACTAGGTCGTGCAACGCCGCACCCTCGCCCTCGGGGTCCCATCCGGCGAGGATCTGACTTATGCTCTTCGTGCTCACGCTCGAAGAAGAATTCTGACCAGTCATCACCACTCCACCACTCCATCGCTCCGTTTCCATCACTGCTCGTTCTTCCGGTCACCCAACAGCGGCCACTGCTGGTCCTTCTCGGAAATGACCGAAACCGCGAGTCGCCACCTGATTCCGAGTCGGGGGTCGTCATAACGCAATCCAGCCGCAAGCTCAGGCGCGTGAAACGCGTTCATCTGGTAAAACACCTCCGTGTTGTCTTCGAGCGTCAGGAACCCGTGGGCGAACATTTCCGGCACATAAACCGCGCGCCCGTTCCCCGCGGTTAATTCGACGCCGATGTGCTGCAGGTAAGTCGGGGAGTCCTGCCGCAGATCTACAATCACATCGTACACCCCGCCGGCGGTGCAGCGGACAAGCTTTGCCTCCGCGGAGGGCGGACGCTGGAAATGAAGCCCACGCAGAGTACCCTCTTTCCGGTTCACCGAGACGCTGCACTGAACAAAACTGGCCGCCAATCCCTGTTGGGCAAATTCCCGGGCGCAAAAAGTGCGCGCAAAGAACCCCCGCGAGTCCTCCAGCGGCTCCCGATCGATGATGAAAGCGCCTGCCAGGTTGGTATCGGTGAACCTCACGGCTCTCTCCAAAAAAGGCTTTCGTGCATTTGCTGAGTTTGCGGGCTCATCCGAACACAAGTTTCCGGCAATAAAAAGCTTCCGCGTATTTCGTGTTTGAGGCGCATTCGATGCCGCGCAAGCGCATTAACGATAGAAAAGTGTCGGGCGAGAACCAGTGTTTGTTGCTCTGAGTTTGGAAGAACGCGCAAATATGTTTGCTCTTGTGACGACACAGTTTTTCGTCCAATCGCACATAAAAGTTCGGGTTTCCGAGATCGCCGTCGTACTTCGGGATTTCGTATTCCAGGATCAGGTGCTCCCGAAACGTGTTCCACGCGAGGTCCGAAAGAACGCGGTGGTCCTGGTGACGATCTTCACGGTAGTGCGTAAAGACCACATCAGGCCGAATCCGCCTCTTCAGATCCTCGAAGTACTCTTTGATCGCCTCTCCCTGGAACGGAAAGAAACTGTCCCGGAAATTCTTGACCATAACCTCCGGTTTCGCTGCCCCCTTCAGCAACGCGCAAGCACTCGCCCTGGCTTCGCGCGCACGCCGGCCTTCCGCGCTGAAAACGACCCACCACACCTGCAGGCCGGGTCGTTCCCTGGCGAGCCTCAACACGCTTCCTCCACAGCCAATTTCGATATCGTCCGCGTGCGCCCCCAGGCACAAAACACTGTTCAACTTCTCGAAATTCAACCTTACCATAGGTATGAGTCCGGCTCCGCTACTGCGCCTTCCAAACCTCCCATGGAGCCTTCCCTTGGGAGTACAACTCTTCCAACTGTTGCACCTCTTTCACCGTATCCATGCAGGCCCAAAAGCCATTGTGCGGATAGGCCATCAGCCGCCCGGCGGCGATGAGCCGCCGGAAGGGCTCATGTACCAATTCCTCTCCGTCCTTGATATGATCGAAAATCTCCTGTCGGAAGGCGAAGAATCCACCGTTAATTCGCTGATTGCTCTCCGCCACGTGACGAATGCCTTTGACCACTCCGTCACCGTCCAGTTCCACCAGGTGAAAAGTGGCGTTGGGCTTGACCCCAACAAAGCCGGCAACCATGTTGCGCTTTTGAAAATCCTGAACAACTTCCGCAAGCGGCAAATCAGAAAGGCCGTCTGTGTAATTGGCGAGAAATACCTCTTCTTTCGCGACGTATTTCCTGACGGCTCGCAGTCGCTGCCCGATGTTCGCGTGTAGCCCCGTGTCCGCGAAGGTGATATTCCAATCCTGGATGTCGTGCGCGAGCAATTCCAGCTTCTTGCCACCCTGTGAATAAACGAAGTCGTTGGAAACGCACTCGTCATAGTTCAGGAAATATTGCTTGATCACATTGGCCTTGTATCCCAGGCAAAGGATGAAATCCTTGTGCCCGTAGTGCGCGTAATACTTCATTACGTGCCATAGAATAGGACGATAGCCAATCGGCACCATAGGCTTGGGTACTGCCTCCGAGTACTCTCTCATCCGCATTCCCAGCCCACCACAAAACAAAACTACTTTCATTCCTTAATACGATTTCTGCATGGGCCTGATGCTGATGTTCATCACTTCGGCCGTCCATGGCAGCGCGAGAGAATTCAGCACGACGCTCGCCACATCCTCGGGCTGCAATAGCAGCTCGGGTTGAAAGGGCCGTCCTTCTTTGGCGTGCAGCGCCTGGATCCGTGGCGTTGCCGTGCGACCCGGGAAGACGCTAAGAACGCGAATGCCGTCCCCGTTGACTTCGTCGCGGAGGGCATCAGCCAGCGCCTTGAATGCGTGTTGCGTAGCAGAGAAATGGCCGGCGTTGGGCCGGGCGGCGAGGCCAACGCTCGAGTTAATGAATACGATCTGGCCCCGTGGCTTCTTGAGCAGCGGTAGCATTCTCTGAGTGAGCATCAAAGGGCCCCTTACGTTTGCAGAGTATTGTCGATCCAGTGACGACAAAGGCGCATCAGCCAATTTTCCATGATCAATCGCCCCGGCGGAGTGAACCAATATATCGAGCCGCTCGAATTCCTTGGCCACATACGCCTGCAGGGCTGTAATGTCTTCGTCCTTTGTCAGATCGCAGCGGCATACCTCCAATCGTGGAGAGACCGCCCGTAGGCTGCCCGCTTTCCCCTCAAGCTTCGTTTGATCGCGCCCCGAAAGGCAGACGCTCGCTCCCTGGTGGGCCAGGGCCGTGGCAATCGCCCCGCCAATCCCGCCGCTCGCTCCAGTGACCAACGCTATTTGATTCTTCAGAGTATTCATGTTCGTATTCCAATCAGTTCCGGCAACTCACCCTTAAACGCAGTGAAAAAGATGGCGCTCACAATGTGGCGACGCTCCCGCGCGACGTCGGATTCCTCGCCTGGACCAGCGTCAGCAGAACGGCTGCCACCGCTTCGTCGTTCAGTCCGTGCTTTTGCAGCATGTACTCCTGCGTGCCGATGTGCGGCGAAAAGATGGGCGGCATCCCGATCCGCTTGAACGGGACTTTCACGTCCAGTGTTTCGGCCAGTACCTCGGCCACCGCGCTTCCCAAACCCCCGTTGATGCTGTGTTCCTCCAGCGTGGCGACGGCACCCGTCTCCCGAGCCCCCGCAAGCACTTCGCTTTCGTCAAGGGGTTTAAGCGTGTGCATGCTCAGCACTCGCGTTTGAACTCCCCGGCTCGCCAGCCGCTCCGCCGCCTTGGCGGCCGTCTGAAGCATCCCGCCCGTGGAAATCAATGTCAGGTCTGTTCCTTCCCGAAGGCGTATCGCCTTTCCCAGCCGGTAATCTATCGGTCCCGTGTGCACGGTCGGCTCGCCTGCCTTGCCCAGGCGCAAGTAGCAGGGGCCGGCATGTGCCACCAGTGCGCGTGTCGCTGCCCGCGCCTCGACCGGGTCACCCGGAGCGACGACGATCAAGCCGGGCATCGCCCGCATCACCGCTAAGTCTTCGATCGCGTGGTGGGTCACACCCATCGGGCCGTAGGCAAACCCCCCGCCAACGGTAACGATTTTCACGTTTGCTTCATGGTAGCAGATGTCGTTGCGGATTTGCTCCAGGCAACGCATGGTAGGAAAGTTGCCAATCGAATAGGTGAACACAACCTTTCCGCTAAGGGCCATACCGGCGGCCAGCCCCGTGAGATTCTGCTCCGCCACGCCCGCGTTGAGAAACTGCAGCGGACGCTGCTCCATCAGCTTCTCCACCACCCGGTAGCCAAGGTCGCCGGTGATGAACACGATTCGCTCGTCCTGTTGTGCGAGCTCGAAGAGCGTGTCCAAAAAAGCGTTTCTCATGCGCCCTCCACTTCTGCCAATGCTCGCGGCAACTCCTCGCCCCGCGGCGGGGTGTAGTGGTACTGCAGCTTGTTTTCCATAAAGCTAACCCCCTTGCCCTTAATGGTGTGGGCTATCAGGCACGTAGGGCGGCCCGGTTGAGCAGGGATCGACGAAAGGACCTTCTCCAGCGCTCCCAGGTCGTGGCCTTGCAATTCCTGCGTCGCCCAGCCGAACGCCCGCCACTTGTCAGCCAGTGGTTCCAGATCCAACACGTCTTTCACATGGCCGAGGCTTTGGATCTTGTTATAGTCCACGATCGCCACCAGGTTATCAAGCTTGTGGTGCGGGGCAAACAGCGCCGCTTCCCAGTTCGATCCCTCGTCGCACTCCCCGTCGCTCAGCACCACAAACACCCTGTAGGGCTTGCCGTCCCGTTTCGCTGCCAGCGCCATGCCGATGCCCATCGGAAGGCCATGCCCCAGCGAACCGGTCGAAGCCTCCACCCCAGGGGTAAACTTGTGCGTGGTGTGACCGGGAAGAATCGTCCCGTTCTGATAGTAGGTTTCCAGCGTCTGCACGGGGAAGAACCCGCACTCAGCCAGCGTGGCGTAAAGCGCGGCGCATCCATGGCCTTTGCTTAGAATGAACCGATCCCGCTCCGCCCAGCCCGGGCGCTGCGGGTCGAACCGCAGTATTCTACCGTAGAGCACCGCCAGGATGTCGGCAACTGACAAGCCGGATCCGATGTGCGACGCGTTGGCGCGATTGGCCATCACAATCACGTGACGGCGAATGCGCCGGGCCAGTTCTGCAACCGGCATTTCCTTTATCGTATTCATAGTACTCGAGGAGTTGGCTAAACAAGACTACACAAATAATCCGCCTCAGCCATTCTTTTTGCGATGGATTCGAGAAGCTTCGCAGCCGGGACCCCGTCTGTCACCCGGTGGTCAAAAGTCAGGCTGAGCCAACAGGTCTGGACCGCAGCTACGGCACCGTTCTTCGCGATGGGACGCTCGGCAATCCTGCCCACGCCCAGGATTGTGGCCTGTGGCGGATTCAGAATGGGCGTGAAGACGTCCACGCCGTTTGCACCCAGGTTGGTGACTGTGGAACTCCCTCCCGATATGTCTTCCGACCGAAGCGAATTGGACCGCGCCTGCTCGGTCAGCCGCCTCATCCGGGCCACCATCTCCACAAATGTCGCCTTATCCGCATCGCGCACGACTGGCGCTACCAACCCCCCCGGCACCGCAATCGCAAAACAGACGTCCGCCGTGTCGCACGCCCGCAAGCGGTCGTTCTCGATCACCACGTTTAAATCAGGATTCTCACGCAGCGCTGCACCCAGCAATCTCAGGAACAGCGCATCGTAGGGCACGGGCACCTTGAGTCTCTCAGCAAGAACCTTGCGCGCCTTCACCAGACCCCCGGCTTCGACCTCGCGGGTGATCGTTAGTGAAACCGCGGTGTCGAGCGTCCGGCGCAGTCGCTCGCCAATGCTTCGCCGCAGGGCGCTCAACGGTGCCCCCTCGCCGCTTCGAGTGAGACTTCCGCTGGCGCCAGGCGTCCCCCGTTCTTGCCCGGCCGCGGCCTTTATGTCCGCCTCGACGATGCGCCCACCCGGTCCGCTACCCGCGACCGTTTTCAAATCGATTTTGTGTTGCCGGGCAAGCTTTCGCGCAGCCGGGCTCGCCTTCACAAGGTCTCCATCGCCCCCGTGAAGTCCGCCGGCGGCTGTTTCGTCCTGTTTCGAAACTCCCGGAATCGCCGCTTCCAAGGCGGCGCCGCAAGCGGCAGGTGCCGATTCGCCCTCCGCTAGGATATACCCAAGAAGCCCCTCCTCTTTGACCACGGCGCCTGTCGCGGCAGAGTGGGACAGTATCCCGTCGGCAGGCGAAATCACCGGATTAACCGCCTTCTCGGTTTCGATCTCAAGAACCACTTCACCCCGCTTAACCGGGGCGCCATTTGCGCAAACCCAGTTCGCCACCGTTCCCTCGGCGGTGTACATCCCAAAACTCGGCATGACGATCGGCGTGGCCATGGCCCTCCTCACTCTATCTGTTCGTGCACGGCGGCGAGGATCTGTTCGGCTCGTGGAGTGTACAACGCCTCCAAAACCGCCGAAAAAGGCACCGGAGTGTCCGCGGCTGTCACAGTCTTTATCGGAGCGTCCAGGTAATCGAAGGCTCTTTCCGCAACGCGGGCGGCAATGTCGCGCGCCACCGAGCAGACGGGCGTGTCCTCGTCAACGACAACCAACCGATGTGTCTGGCGGACGGACTGAAAAATGGTTTCTTCGTCCAGCGGATTCAGGGTGAGCAGATCGATCACTTCGGCGCTGATCTGCTCCTTGGCCAGCGCGTCCGCTGCCTCGAGGCAGAGATGCACCATTCGGCCCGCGCCGCACAACGTCACATCCGTGCCGCGTCGGACAATCTCGGCCTTGCCGATCGGCACGAGATATGACTCTTCCGGAACGTGTCCCTTGGCCTGAAGGCCCAGGAATTTATGCTCCAGCACGACCACCGGCCCATTGTCGCGGATGGCGCTGATGGTAAGACCTTTGGCATTGTAAGCAGTGCTCGGCACCACGACCTTTAAGCCAGGGATATGGGCCAGTGTCGAGTAGAGTGTCTGCGAGTGGTGCGCCGCGGCGCCACCACCATAGCTGCGTTTGTCCCCGCGCGTCCCAAAAGCGGTGCGAATGACGAGCGGCACTTCAACCTTGCCGCCCATCATGTAGTGCATCTTGGCGGCTTGATTGATGATCTGGTCGTAGCACATGCCGATCAGGTCCACAAACATCACTTCCACCACTGGCCGCAGTCCAGTCATCGCGGCGCCAACCGCAGCCCCCACGAAACCCATCTCCGAGATGGGAGTGTCGATGACCCGCTCCGCACCGAATTCCTGGATCAGCCCACGCGTGGCACGCATCGGACCACCCCACGCATCGACGAAGCCCAGGTGGGCCCGGCCTGCCGCCCCCGCAATGTCCTCGCCCAACACAATCACGTTAGGATCCCGACGCATCTCCTGGCGGAGCCCCTCGTTGATAGCCTGCCCAAACGATAATTCGCGAAGTGTCGAATCGGCTGACGTCATGAACTCAATCTCCCGTTTGGGACGTAAACATTCGTCCAGAGTTCCACTGCTTCCGGCAACGGGCTGGTTCTCGCAAAATCAACCGCTTCATCCATCGCCGCCTTGTTCTTGGCGTCGATTTCGTCCAACTCCAGCGTAGCGAGAGGGCCCTGCATTTTGCAGCGCTCGCGGAAGAGCGTTAAGCAGTCGCGCTCGCGCGCGGCTCTCTCCTCTTCCGGAAGACGATAGCGCTTCGTGTCGTCGCCTTGGTGATGGCCGAAGTAGCGATAGGTCTTGCACTCAATCAGCGAAGGGCCCTCACCAGATCTAGCGCGTGCGACCGCTGCGACCGTCGCCTCCCATACTGCCAGGACGTCCTGCCCGTCCACGATGACCCCGGGCATCCTATAGGCCGACGCACGGTCCGCCACATTAGGCGCGGCGTTAGCGTATTCGAACGGCGTCGTCTGCGCGTAACCGTTGTTCTCGCATACGAAGATGACCGGCAGTTTCCAGATCGCCGCCATGTTCATGCACTCATGCAGCGTGCCTACCCCCGCCGCGCCCTCGCCGAAGAATGCGACGGACACCTGTTTGGTCTTGCGTACCTTGGCCGAGAGAGCCGCTCCCACTGCGTGGGCAACGCCCGCTCCGTTGATCGGGTTTACGCCAAGGATGCCCTTGGTGATGTCGGTAATGTGCATCGACCCGCCCTTGCCCCGGTTGCTCCCCGTTGCCTTCCCGAACAATTCGGCCATCATCGACGCAACCGACACCTCTTTCGCGATGCAGTGGCCGTGCCCGCGGTGCGTCGAGGCGATCCAATCGCCCTTGTCGAGCGCGGCGCACACGCCAACGGCCACGGCTTCCTGGCCAATGTAATAATGCACCGGACCGACCGGCACACCGGTCTCGACGAGCCACTTTAGCCGTTCCTCGAATTGCCGGATCAGCGACATCCGCTCGTACATCCAACGCTGCCGTTCCGCCGAAGGCAAACCGCTCGCTCGTGGAAGCACCTCCATCACCATGGTTGTCATATTCCTCGTTCCCGGCCCTTCACACAACATCCCGGCATCGAAGCCGCTGCCGCCTAACGAAGGCCCCTCGACGTTTCGGATCCCTGAATGTCATACTCTGCTAGGTTCTGGCAAACTCCGGCGGCGCGGCCTCACCGTTTCCAAAAAAGAAATGCTCGTCGATCTGCTGTGTGCGAATCAAATACTCCAGTTCCTTGAGTCGAGTGAACGCGCGGTGTTGGAATATCTCGCTCTTCATGTCAATTTGCTTGAAAAGCGCGTATAACTGCTGCGCTCCCCGCCGCGCATCCCAGGCACATTGGAATCCGGGCAAATGTCTGCGGATCTTCTCGAACGAGACGCGGTAACTGCGGTTGTCCGGGCTGGGCGGCCCAAAACTGACGCGGCAGCCCGGAAAGGATTCTCCCACGATTTCGGCGATGTCACGCACGCGGTAATTGTGGGCTGTATCTCCCACGTTGAACACTTCGTTACGCACCGCTTCAACCGGCGCTCCCAATACCTCGATGATCGCGCGTGCTATGTCTAACCCATGAACTAGGGGTCGCCATGGGCTGCCATCGCTGGTCATCTTAATCTCTTGGGTTGTCCAGGCCAGGCCGGCGAGATTGTTTAGCACAATGTCGAACCGCATTCGCGGCGAAGCCCCATAGGCTGTCGCATTACGCAAGAAAGTCGGGCAAAACTCTTCGTCGGCCAGACCTTTCACATCTCGTTCCACCAGCGTCTTGCACACCGCGTAGGCTGTCTGGGGATTCACCGGCGATTCCTCATCCACAAATTCCCGGTCGGAAACACCATAGACACTGCACGAGGAAGTATAGACGAACCGCTTCACCCCTGCTTTTTTGGCCAGTTCGGCGAGGCGGACCGAGCCCTGATGGTTGATTTCGTTGGTGATTGTGGGCGCCAGTTGACCCAGTGGATCGTTCGACAGCTCGGCCAGGTGCACCACCGCGTCGACTCCCCTGAAGTCGTCGAGGCCAACCTGGCGGATGTCTTTCGTCACCGTCAGTGGCACGCTCCCCCCCGCCCGGTACAGCGTGCCTTCTCGGTAAAACCCCGTATCCACCCCCGTCACCTGGTGGCCCTTGCCCAAGAGCTCGGGCCCCAACAGCGAGCCCAGATAGCCGTCGCATCCGGTTAAAATAATTTTCATAACGAAATAAAGTATAGGTCGGGGCGGACCCTTATGGCGATTGAAGTTCCTGGAGTCAACGATCTTGAGGAGCGCTAATCTGCCTCCTTCGACCCTGTAGTTCGGGCATACCCTTGGCGACCCGCAGTGTGTTGCACCAAACGATTCCGCTGGTGGCCTCCTCTACCGGTGCCACTTGTTTATCGGGTCGCGTGGATGGTCCGGCGGCGACGCAGGCTCGCCTGGCGGAATGGCGTCATTAAGCAGAAGCATTGGGCAGCCACGCCGCGGAGGCTCTAGGCGTTGCATAACTCAATGGCTCGGCCGATCACAGCTTAGGGCAGCAGCCCGTACGCGGTCACTTGGTTCACCGACGTGATGAAGACCTTCCCGTTCACGACTATCGGGACAGTAAATTTCCACCAAAAGTCGAGCGTGTCACGCGACCCGGCCTGATCACTATTATACAATTCGTTGCCCAGATTGGTTGCGTCGTACGCATGCAGCGTGCCTGGCACCCCTGGTATTTGCGGCGGCTCGACCGTATCGTTGCACCGCAAAGCCCAGAATATCCCGTTTGCGTTCCCGTTGGCTGATACCGCCATCGTGCCACCGCGCCCATAATAAATTTGCGAGGTTTGGGAGGTGGGGGTTGTGGACAACAACCCGTTGCTCAACTGAAACGCCTGGATGGTGTTTGCAACCGGCCCAAAATAGACCGACCCGTTGTAAAACACCGGCGACGAAAAGTTGCCGCCGTCAGTGGCCAATAAGTTGGGAAAAATATTCGGGATCGATTGCACGACTAGGTCGCCCCCGGAGTGGAAATGCCCCATGTTGTCGCGGTCAACCAGGTAGATCGTCCCACCCTTTCCCGCGCTGACCATCTCATGCACATGGGCTCCAGCCTGGTCCGGCAATAACAGTACCCCTCCTGAGCATAAATCCAGGTCTTGCGCATCCAGCGTCGCTTGATCGAAGGGCGTGAAATAATCCACGACCACCCCCGCGGGGCTGATCTTCACAAAACTGTCACCGTAGTCTGAGCCTCCGGTGTTCGCATCGAAAGTTCCGTTGCCAGTGATGAAATAAATACTCCCGCTGGCATCAACCGCCGGACCGCAACCGTTCATCCAGATACCACTTGAGCCTGCTGCCGGGGCGGCATTAAAGGCCAATATCGGCTGCAGAGTGGCCGCGTTATACCCCAGCACCTCACCGTTCCAGGGTGAGATATCTCCGTGGGAGGCAAATCCGAAATAAACCACACCGTTTGCGAGGAGCAATCCCGTACGCTGGTTCTCCCGAAGAGAATCGACGTTCGGGATCACTACCGGACCGCCCAGTTTCTCCGCCCCGGTCGTAATGTCCAACGCGTGCAGCCTCGCCACATAGGTCGTTTTGTTGCCGGAAACTTCCTTCGTCTTGGCTACCACGTAAATCGTGCCACCTGCCGAGTCAATCACCGGAGTGCTGGTAATCCCAACTTCGTTCGGAATATCGGGGCCCGTATTCCCTATGTCAGCAAGCGGAATCGTCGTCACACCCGCCGCCGGATTGATAAAACTGGCGTGCCACAGCGGAGTGCTGCTCAAGCCGTCCGCGTCGAACGCATAGACGCTGTCGTGCTCCGTAGCCACGTACAGCGCGTTGTGAAACCCCTGCCCGGGGATGTTCACATTCGCAACATAGAGCGGCGAGGAGAACGTCTGCCCATCGAGGGTATAGGCGAAAAGCTTCCCGAAACTGGTCGGGTTGACGTTCGCCGTCGTCAAGACCGTTTCGTTCGTGTTTTGACCCGTCCGGAAGTTGTCATTGTGATAGGTGAACACTCCAGGGTTCCCGGTGATGTACACCATCGCAGTCCCCGTTTGGGACAGGTCCGTTGTCGTGGCCGTGACGGTGTGCGTGCCAACGATACTTGGCGGAGTGTACAAACCCCCAGTCGTGATCGTGCCAGAAGCCGCCGAGCCACCCGTCACACCGTCAACCGACCAGGTAACGCTGCCACTGCTGGCGGTAAACTGCTGGGTACGCGTGAAGGTCAACGCCGCCACGCTCGGACTGACCACAAGCCCGGTGAACGCCTGGGCCACTTGCGAATAAGGGCCCAGGGTCCCAACGGAATCTATCGCCCTCACTCGGTAACTGTAAGCAGTGCTTACCGTAAGCCCCGTATCGCTGTAGTTCGTCCCAGTAGTCGTTCCGATCTGGGCGAAGCCGGAACAATTCTTGCCCTGGCATCGCTCTACCAAATAACCGGCTACACCCGCGCTGGCCGTCGAGGCCGTCCAGCTCAAATCGACTTGGCTCCCGCTCACGACACTGGCCGCCAGGTTCCCGGGCGCTGTCGGCGGGAGCCCCAATGGCGTATTCATGTCCGCCTGAATCTGCGTCGCAGTAAGCGCAACGCTGTAGACACGAACCTCGTCAATCGTTCCCTGAAAATAATAACCACCCGAACGCCTCCCAATATTCGCGTTCAGCGCCGGATTAACCTGCGAAGCCGGTACCGGTCCGTTCAGAACTCCATCATCCAGCACACCGTTAACATAGATGTCTAACGTCTTGGCACTGGCGTTGTAAACTCCTGCAACGTGATACCACGTGTTTAGAGCCCGCACCGTCTTGCTGTACCGGTGAACGTGGGTGTTGCCGTCCGCCGATACCGCCACCCCGAACGTTTCTACTCCTGTGTCCGGAGTGGTCTTAAGCTGCCAACCCCCCAACCCGGACCCGGTGTCTGACTTCGCGATGATCTGCCCGTCATCCGGAGGGGTGCCAGTGGCAAACACCCACGCCTCCAAAGTCATACTCCCTGTTAACTGAAGTGAACCTGGGTTTCCTAAGTCAACGTAACTGGTGGAACCATCGAATGAAAGGGCATCGCCGTACTTCCCGCTTGTCGTCCAGGTTGCTCCAAATATCGTGCCACTGTTCCCGTTCGCCGATGAATCCGTGACCGTTGTTCCCGCCCCTTCGTTGAATGAATACGCCGCCGCCAAACCAGGATTGGCGGCTGGCGTCGTCGCACTGGCCACCGGTGAATATCCACTCAAATTCCCGGCCGCATCCGTCGCCCGCACCTGATAGCTATAAGTGCTGTTCGGTGACAACCCCGTATCGTTATATGTCGTTCCGCTGGCAGTCCCGATCTGAGCAAAAGTCGTGCTTCCCGGGTTCTCCCGCTCCACCAAATACCCCGTCACCCCCACGTTGTCCGTCGAAGCCGCCCAGCTCAGGTTAATCTGGCCTCCGTTGATTGCCGTCGCTGTCAAGCTCGCCGGCGCCGTCGGCGGTTGTGTGTCCGGAGCCAACGTCGTCGCACTGGCCACCGGCGAATACCCGCTCAAGTTCCCAGCGGCATCCGTCGCCCGCACCCGGTAACTGTAATTGGTCCCAGCCGCCAGCCCCGTGTCGCTGAAAGTCGTCCCCGTCGGTGTCCCAACCTGCGCGAAACCCGCGCTCCCGGGGTTCTGGCGCTCCACCAGATACCCCGTCACTCCCACGTTGTCCGTCGACGCGCTCCAACTCAGGTTGATCTGGCTCTGACTCACCGCTGTCGCTGTCAGGCTCCCCGGCGCCGTCGGCGGTGTGGTATCCGGAGGCAGGTTCCCTCCCTCCCAATTATCCATTGTCAACCCCTGACCCGTCGGGGAGTAGATCCCAAGGCCCGGACTGCCGCCTGTTCTTACTTGTCCGGAGCCGGTGCTCACCCAACTCAGCACGGCGGTCCCGTTGCGGTACATGGTCACCGTTACTGGATCAACGCTGCCTTTTACCTCACATCTCAAAATGTCCCCAACCTGCCAGGTCACGTTACTCCCGGTGGCAAGTGAATAATAAACCCCGTCCCACCGGCTGTAGATCCGATAATCGTTTGTTGCAAAGACAAAACCGATGTAAAACCTGTCCTGAACAGCGTCGGCCCGCAAAATCACTCCCGTCCAGGGCCCTATCTTTGTTATCTGCGCTTGCGAATACTGGTCGTCGTTGAAGCTGTTTGCCGACCAAAACGCGTAGTTGTGGCTGTTCTCCACGTCAACTCCGACCTGGTTGTTGATCACCACCAAATTATTGGTAGAAATGGTTGGCTTGCTCCAGTTGCCGCCAAGCGACCCATTGGCCCGGTTGAAATTGTCACTGGCAACCGCGGGTGCCAGCGTCGTCGCGCTCGCCACCGGTGAATAGGGACTCAGGTTCCCCGCCGCATCCGTCGCCCGCACCCGATAGCTGTAATTCGTATTCCCTGCCAGCATCGTGTCGAAGTACGTCGTCCCCGTCACCGTCCCAACCTGCGCAAAACTGCTGCTGCCAGGATCCTGCCGCTCCACCAGGTAGCCCGTCACTCCCACGTTGTCCGTCGAAGCCGCCCAACTCAACTCGATTTGTGTTCCGCCCACCCCACTCGCCGTCAGGCTAGCCGGCGCCGTTGGCGGTATGGTATCCGGCGGCGGGGGCGCAATAGGCGTGTTCATGTCCGCCTGAATCTGCGCAGCAGTTAGCGCTACTTTGTACACCCGCAGCTCATCAATCGTCCCCTGAAAATAATAACCACCCGAACGCCTCCCAATATTCGCGTTCAGCGCCGGGTTGGACTGCAAAGCCGGGACCGTGCCAATCAGAGTTCCATCATCGAGCACACCGTTAACATAGATGTCCAGTGTCTTAGCCGTGGCGTTGTAAACTCCTGCAACGTGATACCATGTGTTTAAAGCCCTCACCGTCTTGCTGTATCGCTGAACGTGCGAACTGGGAGTCGGCGATATCGCTACCCCAAAGGTTTCCACTCCCGTATCCGGACTGGTCTTTAACTGCCAACCCGACAACCCAGTCCCGGGGGAGTCTGACTTCGCGATGATCTGGCCGTCATCCGGAGGGGTGCCAGTGGCAAACACCCACGCCTCCAAAGTCATACTCCCCGTTAGCTGAAGCGACGTTGGATTTCCCAAGTCAACGTAACTGCTGGTACCATTGAATGAAAGAGCGCCGCCAGACTTCCCGACTGTCGTCCAGGTTGCCCCAACAATCGTTCCCGTGTTCCCGAGGCCGGATGAATCCGTGATCGTTGTCCCCGTACCCTCGTTGAACGAATACGCCGCCACCAAACCAGCATTACCAGCTGGCGTCGTCGCACTGGCCACAGCGGAATACGGACTAAGGTTCCCCGCCGCATCCGTCGCCCGCACCCGGTAACTGTAATTCGTCCCCGGCGTGAGCGCACTGTCGTTGAAAGTCGTCCCCGTCGGCGTCCCAACCTGGACAAAGCTCGCGCTCCCGGGATTCTGCCGCTCCACCAGATACCCCGTCACCCCCACATTGTCCGTCGAAGCCGTCCAGCTCAGATTAATCTGGCTGCTACTGACTGCCGTCGCCGTCAGGCCCGTCGGTGCCGTCGGCGCCTGCGTATCCGGAGTCGTTGCGCTCGCCACACTCGAATATAGACTGAGGTTCCCCGCCGCGTCCGTCGCGCGCACCCGGTAGTTGTAGGTGCTGCCATTTGTTAAGCCCGTGTCGTTAAAAGTCGTCCCACTCGGCGTCCCAACCTGCACGAAACTCCCGCTCCCGGGATTCTGCCGCTCCACCAAATACCCCGTCACCCCCACATTGTCCGTCGAAGCCGTCCAGCTCAAATTAATTTGGGCCCCGCTCACCGCCGTCGCCGTCAGGCCCGTCGGCGCTGTCGGCGGCTGCGTATCCGGAGTCGTCGCGCTCGCGACCGTCGAATACAAACTCAAGTTCCCCGCCGCATCCGTCGCCCGCACCCGGTAACCGTAAGTGTTGCCATTCGTTAAGCCCGTGTCGTTAAAAGTCGTCCCACTCGGCGTCCCAACCTGCACGAAACTCCCGCTCCCGGGATTCTGCCGCTCCACCAAATACCCCGTCACCCCCACGTTGTCCGTCGAAGCTGTCCAGCTCAAATTAATCTGGGTGCCGCTCACCGCTGTCGCCGTCAGGCCCGTCGGCGCCGTCGGCGGTTGCGTATCCGGAGCCAGCGTCGTCGCGCTCACGACCGCCGAATACAAGCTCAAGTTCCCCGCCGCATCCGTCGCCCGCACCCGGTAGCTGTAATTCGTCCCTGCCGTCAGCCCACTGTCGTTGAAAGTCGTCCCACTCGGCGTCCCAACCTGCACGAAACTCCCGCTCCCGGGATTCTGACGCTCCACCAAATACCCCGTCACCCCCACGTTGTCCGTGGATGCCGTCCAACTCAGGTTAATCTGGCTCCCGCTCACCGCCGTCGCCGTTAGGCCCGTCGGCGCCGTCGGCGGCTGCGTATCCGGAGCCAACGTCGTCGCGCTCGCGACTGTCGAATACAAGCTCAGGTTTCCCGCCGCATCCGTCGCCCGCACCCGGTAATTGTAATTGGTACCCGCCGTCAGCCCCGTGTCACTGAACGTCGTCCCCGCTGGCGTCCCAACCTGCACGAAACTCCCGCTCCCGGGATTCTGACGCTCCACCAAATACCCCGTCACCCCCACGTTGTCCGTGGACGCCGTCCAACTCAGGTTGATCTGGCTTTGGCTCACCGCCGTCGCCGTCAGACCCGTTGGCGCCGTCGGCGGCTGCGTATCCGGAGTCGTCGCGCTCGCCACACTCGAATACCCGCTCAAGTTCCCCGCCGCGTCCGTCGCCCGCACCCGGTAACTGTAGCTGCTGGCGTTCACCAAACCTGTGTCGTTAAAGGTTGTGCCCGTGGGGGTCCCAACCTGCACGAAACTCGTGCTCCCGGGATCCTGCCGCTCCACCATGTACCCCGTCACTCCCACATTGTCCGTCGAAGCCGTCCAGCTCAGATTAATTTGGGTCCCGCTCACCGCCGTCGCCGTCAGGCCCGTCGGCGCCGTCGGCGGCTGCGTGTCCGGAGTCGTCGCGCTCGCCACACTCGAATACGGACTCAGGTTCCCCGCCGCATCCGTCGCCCGCACCCGGTAGCTGTAGCTGCTGCCGTTCGTCAGACCCGTGTCATTAAAGGTTGTACCCGTCGGGGTCCCAACCTGCACGAAACTCCCGCTCCCGGGATTCTGCCGCTCCACAAAATACCCCGTCACCCCCACATTGTCCGTCGAAGCCGTCCAGCTCAAATTAATTTGGGTCCCGCTGACCGCGGTCGCCGTCAGGCCCGTCGGCGCCGTCGGCGGTTGCGTATCCGGGCTTATCGGCGTGTTCATGTCCGCCTGAATCTGCGCAGCAGTTAGCGCTACTTTGTACACCCGCAGCTCATCAATCGTCCCTGGAAAATAATAACCACCCGAACGCCTCCCAATGTTTGCGTTTATAGCCGCATTCGCTTGCGAAGCCGGTACCGTGCCGCTCAGAGTTCCATCATCCAGCACACCGTTCACGTAAATGTCCAATGTTTTGGCACTGGCGTTGTAAACTCCCGCAACGTGATACCACGTGTTTAGAGCACGCACGGTCTTGCTGTATCGCTGAACGTGGGTAGTGCCGTTCCCCGATATGGCGATCCCGAACGTCTCGACTCCTGTATCCGGACTGGTCTTTAGCTGCCACCCTGACCCGGTGGCTCCTTTCGCGATGATCTGGCCGTCATCCGGAGGAGTCGCGGTTGCAAATACCCACGCCTCCAAAGTCATACTTCCCGTTAACTGAAGCGAGGTTGGATTTCCCAAGTCGACATAACTGCTGGTACCATTGAATGAAAGTGCACCACTGTACTTCCCAGAAGTCGTCCATGTTGCCCCAACTATCGTTCCTGTGTTCCCGAGGCCTGACGAATCTGTGAGCGTTGTCCCCGCACCTGCGTTGAACGAATACGCCGCCACCAGCCCGCTGGTCTGGGCCGCAGCCGGGCCACTCATCCAGTTTAAGGCTGAGGTTATTACACCCAGCAGCAAGAAGCGCGTCTGGGTTCGCCGAGTGATGTTGAAAGTTCCTTTAAACATATAACGTTGGTAAAACAACCTCAGAGGTCAGTTCAGTATTGATAATCAGTATTAATTCATCACTAAGCATGGTCTGCGTCAGGTGCCAGGGACCGTTCCGCAGGACCCTTGCGTAGTTACAGTCCTCCGCCCGCCCAGTTATCCAGGGTCAGGCCCAGGCCGCTGGGCGAGTAGATGCCGATCCCCGGGCTCCCCCCAGTCCTTACCTGCGCCGGCACGGTGCTTGTCCAGCTCAAGACCGGGAACCCGTTCTGATACACCGTTAAAGTCATCGGATTCACGCTGCCTTTGGCCTCCATCCTGAAAGTGTCTCCCACTTGCCACGTCGCGGCATTCCCGCTGGCCAGCAAGTAGTAATTCCCATCCCACCGACCATAAATGCGATAATCGTTCGGACCCACCAGGAGCCCAAGGTAAAACCGGTCCAGGACCGAGTCCGCCCGCAAGATCACACCCGGCCACGACCCCATCTTGGTGATCGTGATCTGCGAGTACTGATCGTCCCCAAAACTGTTTGCCGTCCAGAAAGCATAATTATAGCTGTTCTCAACATCGACCCCCACCTGGTTGCCGGTGATCACCAAATTATTCTCCGCGGCGATTGGCTTGGCCCAGTTCGGGCCGAGGCTCCCATCCGGGCGGTTAAAATCATCACTCGCGCCGCTACCACCGCCACCACCTGCCGGCGTACTGGCGCTCGCCACAGCCGAGTATCCACTTAGGTTCCCCGCGGCATCCCTCGCCCGCACCCGGTAACTGTAATTAGTCCCTGCCGTCAGCCCCGTGTCGCCGAAGGTCGTCCCCGTCGGCGTCCCAACCTGCACGAAACTCGCGCTTCCGGGATTCTGCCGCTCCACGAAGTAACCCGTCACCCCCACGTTGTCGGTTGAAGCCGTCCAACTCAGGTTAATCTGGCTGCCGCTGATCGCCGTCGCCGTCAGGCCCGTCGGCGCCGTCGGGGGCTGGGTATCCGGAGGCAGGGTATTTGCAGGCAGGTTCCCTCCCTCCCAATTGTCCAGAGTCAACCCTTGCCCGCTCGGGGAATAGATTCCAAGGCCAGGACTGCCTCCGGTCCTCACTTGCCCCGAGCCTGTGCTCACCCAACTCAACACCGCCGTCCCATTGCGATACATGGTGATCGTCACCGGATCAACCGTTCCCCTGGCCTCCAACCTTAAAACATCCCCAACCTGCCAGGTCTGTGCGCTTCCGGTCGCCAGCGAATAGTACGCCCCGTCCCACCGGCTGTAGATCCGGTAATCGTTCGGCCCGAAGACAAAACCCATGTAAAACCTGTCCTGAACACCGTCCGCCCGCAAAATCACTCCCGTCCAGGGCCCTATCTTCGTTATCTGCGCTTGCGAATATTGATCGTCGTTGAAACTGTTTGCCGACCAAAACGCATAGGTGTGAAAATTCTCCACCGCGACACCGACCTGGTTGTTGACCACGACTAAATTATTCACAGAGGTGATTGGTTTGCTCCAGTTGACACCAAGCAGCCCATTCGCCCGGTTGAAATTGTCGCTCGCCACCGCGCCCGTCAGCGTCGTCGCGCTCGCCACTGGCGAATAGGGACTCAGATTCCCCGCCGCATCCGTCGCCCGCACCCTGTAACTATAGGCAGTGGTACCCGCCAGCATCGTGTCCATGTACGTCGTCCCCGTTGGCGTCCCAACCTGCACAAAATTCGTGCTCCCCGGATCCTGCCGCTCCACCAAATACCCCGTCACCCCAACGTTGTCCATCGAGGTGGCCCAACTCAGCTCGATTTGTGTCCCGCCCACCCCACTCGCCGTCAGACTCGCCGGCGCTGTGGGCGGTTGCGTGTCCGGTGTAGGCGGAGCCAGGCTCCCGCCCGCCCAGTTATCCAGGGTCAGCCCCAGGCCGCTGGGCGAGTAGATGCCGATCCCCGGGCTCCCCCCAGTCCTTACCTGCGCCGGCACAGTGCTTGTCCAGCTCAAGACCGGGGTCCCGTTCTGATAAAGGGTTAAAGTCAGCGGATTGATGCTGCCCTTGACCTCCATCCTGAAGGTGTCTCCCAGTTGCCACGTCGCGGCATTCCCGCTGGCCAGCAAGTAGTAATTCCCATCCCACCGACCATAAATGCGATAATCGTTCGGACCCACCAGGAGCCCAAGATAAAACCGGTCCAGGACCGAGTCCGCCCGCAAGATCACACCCGGCCACGACCCCATCTTGGTGATCGTGATCTGCGAGTATTGATCGTCCCCAAAACTGTTCGCGGCCCAGAAAGCATAATTATAGCTGTTCTCAACATCAACGCCCGCTTGGCTGCCAACGATTACTAAATTATTCTGCGATGCGATTGGTTTGGCCCAGTTCGGACCCAGAGGCCCATCGCCGCGATTGAAATTATCAACGGCACCGCCGCCTTGAGCTGCCGCGGAAGCGCCCAGCAAAAGCAAAACTGATGAGATAACAGGCAGGGCTAATACACGCCCGATGCGCAGCCGTCGGCTGTTCGAAAATCCGAAGTACATAAGGCAGCTCAATGGCTCAAGTTCGTATGAGTTATGGCGCAAAATCTCGCACCGGTGCTCCCCACCCGTCAAGAGCCGGACGGACCCGATAGCCTATCCGAACCAATACGGATACCGCCAGGTTTCACCCCAAATCTGATGTACCGTCCCTATACGGTCGCCGTGGCGAGTTCCCCGCTTGGCGGTACGCCATCGGCTGGGTCCGTGTCTTGCCGGGGCCTCCCGATGCTCTCATAAATAAATCCAAGCCGCCCCATCTCCGCCGCGTCAAAGAGGTTGCGTCCGTCAAACAGGATTGGGTGGGTGAGCGAGCTCCGCACGCGCTCCAGATCCAGCTTTTTGAACCGCTCCCATTCTGTCGCGATGACCAGGGCATCGCAGCCTGCCGACACCTCGTCCATATCGTTCACGAACTCAGCCTCTTTCAGCACGGCCTTGGCCTTTTCCATCGCCTTGGGATCGTGTACGCGTAAACTCGCCCCTTCCTGCTGCAGGCGCAGGCAAAGTTCGATCGCTGGAGACATTCTGATGTCATCCGTATTCTCCTTGAATGCCAGCCCCAGCACGCCGATTCTTTTGCCCTTCAGCACCCAAAGCGTATTTCTTATTTTGTTTACGAAATGATCCATCTGCGCCGCGTTGATCCTCTGCACTTCCTTCAACAACGCGAAATCGCACCCCACCTGCCTGCTGATCTCGATGAAAGCGCTCAAATCCTTCGGAAAACAACTCCCGCCAAAACCCAAGGACGCCTTCAGAAAACGACGCCCGATGCGCTCGTCCATGCCCATGCCATTCGCCACTTCCTCCACATTCGCCCCCGTCGCCTCACAGATCTGCGCGATCGCGTTGATATACGATATTTTCAACGCCAAAAAGGAATTGGAGGCGTGTTTGATCAATTCCGCCGAGTTGATATCCGTAACGATTATCGGGGCCTTGAATGGCGCATAGATTTCCTTCATCGCCGGGACCGGACGTTGCGTCCTCACCCCAATCACGACCCGGTCCGGATGCATTAAATCGCCAACCGCAAATCCTTCGCGCAGAAACTCCGGGTTGCTCACGACATCGAATTCAAATTTCCCGCGACCATACCGCTTGATGGTCTCGGCCACCTTGTCCCCGGTCTTCACCGGGACCGTGCTCTTGTCAACCACCACTTTGTAGCTCGTCATGGTGCCGGCAATGTCGCGTGCCACCTTCTCGATGAAACTCAAATCCACGGAACCGTCAGGCAACGCCGGCGTGGGCACCGCGATAAAAATGACATCCGATCTCTCCACGCCCTCAGCCGTACTCGTCGTGAAACTCAAGCGCCCGGTCGCGGCGTTTGCCCTGACCATCTCTTCCAGTCCGGGCTCGTAGATCGGCAGCCGGCCCCCGCGGAGAAGGCTGATCTTCGCCGAATCGTTATCCACGCAAATCACCCGGTGTCCGACCTGCGCGAAACAAGCCCCGGTCACCAGGCCGACATAGCCCGTTCCGATAATCGTAAGTTTCATCATTTAAAAAGAACTGTCTGTTTTTACACGGTAAAACCGCTGGGATCGGCTGACGGCGTTAGTGTCAGCGATCTGGACAATACCCCCGGTTCCGAGAATGTTCGTGGCCAGAGCGGACCACAAGCCGCTCGCCACATCAGCACTGGTTTGGAGCTCATAGTTCTGCCCTGAAACCGTGCTGAAGCTGAGGACGAAATCGCTGCCCCTGAAGGTGAAGGCTACAATCTGCGGCGCGAGGGTGTTCCGAGCAACGGCCGACTTGAACGCAGCCACCTGCATCAGCCACGCGCCGGAATTCAACGTAGCCGTGGCGCTGTAAAGGCCGGGCGCGATTGCCACCATATCCTCGATAATGTCACCGTCGGGCGAAGTAATAACCTGTGCGGTGAACCCACCGCCCGCCCCGGTAAACGCGCCGGCGGTAACGCCGGCGCCGAAAAGGAGCTCGTTGCTGAAGACAGTCTTTACCATCCCGCTGTTCGCGCTCGTGCCCGTGCCGGTCCCGCAGTTGCCTACATCAAGTGGGTTGGCCCGAGCCAAGCCAGCGTATTCCGTCGCGCGTAGATCAACATAGCCGGCTGCCTGGTCGAATGTCACGGTGATCGTATTGGTTCCCGCGCTGATGTTCGGCGCGTAATAGATGGCCTGGCTCAAGCCGTTGCCTCTGTTGGTCGGCAGGGCGACCTCATAAACGTTCCCGGCAGAATCATTAACTGCGCTGATGCTTGCCGCCGTATCGCTCCAACCGATAGCCAGGATGTTCGCATTCCCAGCGGTTTGGGGAGTGGAATAATCCAGCGTCACCATTCTCTGCGGGGTTTGCGGCGTGACATAATTCTGCTGAACGAATGCGGGGGGCGGCGGCGGGAACAGATCGCTCACCGTCACCGAAACGCCATTGGTAGCCCTATTGCCTACTGCGTCCCGCGCGATCGCTTGCACCTTATGCACACCATTCGTCAGCGTCGTAGAGTCCCAGTAAATCGCATAAGGTGGCGAAAGGACCTCGGCACCAAGATTTGCTCCATCGACTTGAAACTGTACACCTAGAACCTCAACGTCGCCCGTCACCGTCGCCGAAACCGCTACCACGTTTGACAGTACGGCCCCCGCGCTCGGCGAAACAAGCGTGACCGTCGGTGGCTGCGTTTCCGTGGGCTCCGTCTCGAGCACCAAAACCCAGTCGCCCTCTCCGCCGCCGTTATTGCCCGTGGGCGTAAAATCCACCGTGCCCGTGTTTGGGAACGGCGAGCCAATAATCGGGGAGTAGGTCCCCGCCGTGGGATCGAACCATCGAGCCGTGGTGTTCCCGGCCATCCTCGTCATATCCACAGTAATCGTTCGCAGCGTCGGCAGGTAGCTGATGGCCAAATTGCCGTCCGCTGTTCTCGCCGTAGTCGCAAAGTCGTTGTCGCTTACATTTCCCGAATCCGAGAATGTCCCGTAACCAGTGGTCAGCAGTTTGTGGTCCTGGTCCGGAATCAAATCGAACCACCGCCGCAGTTGAATTAAATATTTCGCGTGTCGCAATTGTGCCACACCGGGAGAGTTCAGATAGCTCTGCCACCCGCTGTTAAAAGTCCAGGTCCAATAATTCCCGCTCATGTACCCGCCGTTCGCCCCGCTCAACAAAGACCAATACTCTTGCCGCCGCAGCACGTTCGGGGTCCCCATCTCCCCCGCCACATTCTCGTACTCGTAGTGCCCCTCCAGAAAATAGACCGGTACGAAGTTGGCTTGATTATACCCATTCAACGTTTCCGAGTAGCTCGGATAATAACTGTAAATGGCATTCAACGAGATGATCGGCCACCAGTTTGGATCATCCAAGGATTGGCTGACGCTGTAATCCAATTCGGAGGTTTGCAAATGACTCGTGTCCCGGTCCTTGATCCCGAGTGCCACCGACGTCACCACGGCGTCATTCGTCGGCGTACGCCAGGTCTGGAAATCGTTGCCCGTAATCCAGATGAGATTGGTAAACCTCTTGTATCGGTCGCCCAGGTATTGACCGTACTGCCTGCATCGGCTTGTCCCGTTCGCAAGCGCCACGCTCGTCCAGTCGCCTGTTTCCAGCGAATCCAGAAGCAGTTGAATGCCATTGGTCGCCGCCATCTGGACGATGGCATCTACATACGAAAAATAGCTCTCGTTTGGCGTGGTTAAATCATAGGCCCCCCCGCCAAGTCTGTTGGTGAACGGAACCGTGCCATCGAGCATGCTGCCATCCGGCCGGCCGTTGACATAGCCTGTGCAAAGCAGTTCCACCCACAAGGTATTGATGCCATTGCTCGCCCTGTTGCGGAGATATAGCGCGGCGTCAGCAATCGTCGTGTTCACGATCAAACTGTGAGGAGCATCCCCGATGATCAAGAACGGCACGTTGTCCTGATCCACCAGGTAACGCCCATTTGCGCTCGGCTTCAACGGGTACGCGGGCAAGGCGGCTCCTGCCGGAAGTACAACCAGACCGAGGAATAACGCCCATATGGACTGGGATGATAATAAGTCCTTTACGAGCCATCTCCATTGGGCTTGAAACCTCACCATTAGCCCGCCCTCCCGGGAACTCGGAACGCTGCCGCATAACGGATTCGCCAGTCGGACCGCCGCCGGTTAAGCGGCTCCACGCCCCACCACTGCCACGGCCAGTCCGCTCGAACGCAAGGATCGCCATCGTGGATTTCCGTCAGAAGCTCCTGCACCGGTTCCCAGCCCAGGTCGATCGCGACTTTGGTCCGAACATCCAGATCCACGCCGGAAACGAACAGGTGGCCCCCGGGCGCCACCAGCCGCGCAATATTGCGCAAACACTTTTCCGCATCCGCTGGAGCCATGTGGCAAAGGAAATTGCTCCCGACGACAATGTCCTGAAATCCAAGATGGTTAATCAGTTGCGGATCGGCGGCATCACCCACTCGCCAGGTGATCCCTTCTCGGAGCCAGGATTTGACGGTGCCCTGCTCGCCTTCCCACTCGAACATCTCCCGCAGCTCGCGCTCCGTCAACCGTTCGAAGATCGAAGCGCCCACGAGCTTGGAGATTTTGGGAGCGTAAATGCCGTTTTGGGCGAACTCCAAAATCTCGTCTGAAATGTCCATCGAGCACAGGACGACTTTCAAGTCGGGCCGCGCAGACCGCAGAGTCCATAGGATCGAATAGACCTCGGCCCCAATGCTGCAGGCCAACACCGCAATTCTCAAAGTCGCGCCTTGGGGTTGCGTGTCGGTTAGACGGCGCATCAATTCGAGGGCTGGGCGGTTGCGGAGAAAGTGCGTGCCAAAATATTGCCGGCGGCGGGCGATGAGGCAGACCAACGTGTGCAACCACGCCCCATATGTGCGGATGGGACCCAGGTCGCGAACCCGGGAAGGGAGGCGTTGCCAAATCCGCTTATTTAGCCGCAAGTAAAGGCTCACAGGAGACTTTCCTAGCAACTGCCAGCTCGCCGCCTTCGTCAGGATCGGATGAGACACCTGGTTGTTCACCACCATGAGCGGTTATTCTCCCTTGCGACCTTGATGGCGGTCTCGCGTCTCGTCTGCTGTTTTCTCCTGGCCGGGCTGAGGCCGCGGCAACAACTGGGCCAAGAGGTCGCTGTATATATGTCTCTGATGCATTGCGAACAGGAGAACCCATCCGTAAACCCCGAACACGAGGCCGACTCCAACCAGCACACAGAAAATCGGCGCCAATTTGGCGGCCAGCGTGAGCTTCAGGAGCAAACCCGCCGCGCCGGCCAGCAAGCCGGACAGCAGCGGGTGTTTCGTGGCCCTCCAAAGGCCCGCCCAGGTGATTCCGGTGCCGAGTTTGGACCAGGCGGCGATTGGAATAACGACCAGCGTCATAGCCACCGAGTAGCCCAGGGCAACTCCTTTGGGTCCGTGGCTTAAGCCCAGGACAATCCCGAGGATCACCACCGGCGTTGTCGCCAACGAAATACTCAAGGCGCGTCCGGCCCGGCCCGTGGACATGACCAGCCAGGAGAGCGGGTTCGCCAGCGCGAACACCACCGCGACCGGAGCGAGTAACCTGAAGATGGGCGCCGCCTCCATCCATTTCGCGCCCAGCACAATACGGACGAGTTCTTCCGCAAACAGGGCGCAACTGATGGTGATCGGAACAGTCAAAGAGACGAGCAATGAGAAGCCTCGCAGAAAGGATCGGGCAAGGCGCTCGGTGTCATGCTGGATCCGCGAAAGGGCGGGGAAAGCCACCCCGGTCACCGCGGAATTCAATTGTTGCACCGGCATAGTCACAAGTTGGTAGGCGCGCCCGTAAAGTCCGAGAGCGTCTGCTCCCCAAAAACGGCCGAGGAGTATCTTTTCAGCATTCCACGCGAAAAACACCACCAGGTTGTTACAGGTGGCCTTCCACCCAAAATGAAGCATCGACCGCACGCCGGACCTGCGCCGCGGCGGTCCAGGAAACCAGGGAACAGCAAGCCATACAGCCGCGGCGCTGACGACGGATCCGGCCACCGCCATACCCACCAGCGACCAATAGCCGCAACCCAGCAACGCCATGACTATACCCGTCGCCGAGCTGGCCGCGAGCGACAATACATCGATCTTCGACGCCGTCACAAACCGCATGCCTCGCTGGAGCAGCGCCTGGTGCTGCGCCGCCAACCCGCTGAAAATAAAACCTCCAGCCGACACGATTGCTACCCAGTACAGACGGGGCTCGTGATAGAACGAGACCATCACCGGAGCCAACCCGGCGCAAATCGCCGCCAGCAAAACTCCTACGGCTGAGTTCACCCAAAAGAGCGTGGAAATCTGCTCCTGGCTTACCTCAGCCCGTTGTACGGTTGCTGCCCCCAGCCCCGCGTCCCTGAAAAGCGCAAGAAAGCCCGTGAATGCCACAACCATCCCCTGCAGCCCGAAATCCTGCGGCGTAAGGAGCCGTGCCAGCACGATCGTAGTCGTCGTCTGAAGCACGAATTTCGCGGCTTGCGCCGCCACCGCGGCGAAACCGCCCACCACCGACTTCTGCTTCAGATCCTCCAGCGCCGGCTGAGCAAGCACCTCGTACGCGCGCGGGGCTTCCTTCATCACCCCGTTACCGCGGCAGGAGCCCTTTGAAGATAATGTCGTACTGCTCATCCAAAGCTTTTCGTGATTTCTCGACCCCTTGCGTGATAATGGCTTTCACCCTCTGTTCATTCTTTGCCAGATCCCCAAACTGCTCGATCAACTTCCCGGATTCCAGCCGATTGAGATCCTGGGAGTATTCCGCCAGCCCCATCTGCTCCATCAACTCGGCGCACTTGTGATGAAACGAAATCGCAATCACTGGCTTGTTAAGCAGCATCGCGAGCAGAATGTTATGAAACCGTGTTGCCACCACGAGGTCGGTTTCGGCCAGTTGCGGCAACAGGTCCTCTACCGTTAGCGCCGGCTCATCTATAACCCGCTCGTCAGCAGTCGCCCCAAGACGCCGTCTGAGCAGAGACTTGAAGGCTTGCACCGCGCTCCGGTCGCTAAGATCTCCAAACAACAACCTTACATCGTATCCGTGGCCGAGCAGCCATTCCGTAAAACTGACCAGCTTATCGAGATACTCAAAATGAGTTGTATGGCTCTCCCTCGCGACCCCATACCTCCCCGCATCCTCCATCAGGCCGATTCCGACGACCGGTCTGCTCCTTCCGTTGCCGCGCCCGTGCGGCGTCATGGTCTCGGGCAAACTGAACGCCAGGTCCGGGCAAAGGCGGTCGCTGTTTGACTCAAATCCAATCTGCTTGAGGTACTCCAGGCTCGCACGGTCCCGATAAGACCTGAATTCCGCCAACCAAAGAGCGGTCTTGACGAAGTACCTCCCCAGGGTGCTGTGAACAGGACCGGCACCTACGCTCACAAATAAAACTCGGCAGCCGCACATTTTCGCCACCAAACACCATTTGAAAAGGCTATACGGTCCCCAGCTCATCAGCCCGTAGGCGTCCGTCAGCAATCCCGTGCCTGGAATTATGAGCGTGTCCGTCCCTCTCAGCGTTCTCACGGCGTCGCACCAACGCCAGAGCTCGCTCGGCAGTCCGACGAACACTCTCCTCAACCACGCCGTCAGCCAAGTCCGCGGAATCCACCGGCCGAGGATCTCGCGGCTAATGGGCACTGCTTCGATCCCTCGAGATTTCGAAAGAGTTTTAGGGCCCGTGCAGATGCAGAAAACGTCAGCCTCTGGTACTAGCCGACGGACATGGTAGAGCATCGCTTGAAAAGTGATCTCATTGCCGAAGTTAGGCGAGCCAAAGTGCCCAAAAAAGCAGATTCGCCTGCGCTCCTTATTCACTTGTCCAAAATTATTCTCCCTTTTCACCAGCGGTGCACTAGCTTGCGGCAACGCAAGACTCAGCCTCTCACTAGAAACCCAGTTCGCCGTCATCACATCGGCCCAAATAAGGTCCTGTTCTTTCCACGCAACGCCTGCAATAACTTCCCATAGGCAACCCGCGGCCTGCGCATCTCCTCAAGAACCTCTTTTACCGCCCCCTTGATGACCTTCCCCCACGGCATCCGGTATCCCAGTTCCGTCAGCCTCGAAGTCTGAAAGCCCCAAAAGTCCCTCCCCTTCATCTGCAACAGACAACCACCGAGGGCCCTGTAATAAGACTCAAAAAAATCAATCTTCCGTTGTTCGAATTCCTCTTTCGTTAGATAAATCGGGCCGTATTTTAGCACGATGTCCAGATACGCCAGCGTCCCCATGTCCAACGCCTTTACCTTCGTTGTCCTTTGACCCTCGTGGATCCGTTCTATCGACAGCACCTCGTGAACAAAGCCGTAATCATGGTTTTGCAGATGTTCGTAGCAGGCGCTCGTATCTGCGTGCGGAAGCAAGTGAGGGAAGAACATGTCACATTTTCTTATTAATTCAGACCGATACAAGCTGCTTGTGGGCGACCCGAAGACGTTTAGGTTTTCCAGGAGACTCAGTCGGCACACCTCCCGTCCTGAAATGACGCGTACATCCGGAGGCAATCCTTTCCACTCGACTTCTGCTCCGGCAGATTGATAAGAGCCGATCAGCCCGATGCCCGGACACTCCTCAACGAGCTCAACCATTTTGCTCAAGCAGTCCGGCGTGATCCAGTCGTCCGCCGCAATAACCTTGCAGTACTTGCTTTCCGCGGAGATTAGCTTTACCGCGATGTTGTGGTTGCTAATTGCATCGACAAAAGCCGGATTTGTACGGACGTGTATGCGCGCGTCGCGCTTCGCATACCCGTTGGCGATTTCAAGACTGGAATCCGTGCTGCAATTGTTGACAATGAAATACTGCCAGTTGTTGTAGCTTTGTTTGAGCACGCTCTCGATGCACTCGGCCAAGTACGGCTCTCCATTGTACACGGGAGTTACTACCGTCACAAGCGGGCAAGTCCTGCTCGCGACGGAGCTGATGCTCGAGCTGGGTAACATAGTGGCTGACCTCGGGGTGAGTTGTTAGATTCTCAGACTGGAAAACCTGGCCGAACTGCCTCTTCAAGGGCGCCCACAAAAGAGGCCGCCCCGGGAATTGCCAATTTCGCAGGTTTTCTCAAGTGTGCCCTTCTTCGATACGCGGCGAAGCCGCCGGCTTGTGGCCTTTTCCCGTTCCTCCCTTATCCTCCCTCACTCCAGACCCACTCTAGCGCTCTTGCGCTCTTCGATCCGAAACATCGCCTTATCCCAGGATCTTGCCAGGGACGATCGCAGCCCGGGCAGGCCAAGCTGAGCTCTCCTGGCGAGACCCCAGCCAAACAGTTTCTGTATCCATTCGTACTTCCAGGACAGTCGCGGAGTCTCCAAATGACCGCCCAAGCCCGCCGCGAGTTCTCCCGCCTGCTTGACGATGTCAAGCCTATCCGGATAGAAATGGCCGAGCCACGTTTGCAGGAACCTGAGGCACGCGGCACGGGTTCTCTCGCCATCATCAAGGGAACGAAGATGACCGATTTCCAATTGCATCTGCAGGAACAGAGCCTCCATTTTCTTGTTGGACCGTCCGACGTAGCTGGCGCTGGACGCTCTCGCGCGATAGAGTACTCTTGCTTCCGGGACGAACCGGCTGCCATCGCTCGCGAGGAGGACCCGGCAGAAATACTCTCCATCTTCACCGCACATCAGCCGCGTGTTCCAAGGCCCCGCCGCCTGGGTCACTTCCCGACTCACAAGCCAGGTCGCGGGATTCATATGCACGTTGTGCTCCCACTTGAGTAATAGCCATTCTAATGGAGTCAAGTCCCCCCAAAGCACCGTGGGGATGAACCTGGCACGGTGAGGTCGATACATGAAGTACCCCCAAGCTGAAGAAAGAACTGTTCGCTTGCTTTGACACTGCTCCGCTTTTTCCATTTGTTTGGCGATCTTATCCGGACCCAGGAGATCATCGGCATCGAGCCATTGAATGTACTCTCCCTGGCAAAGCTCGAAGGCTTTATTTCGCGCTGCCGAACCACCCCCGTTTTCCTGCGTGACAACGGAAACACTTTCTGACGCAAACTGCTTCGCAATCTCAAGAGTTTGATCGCGAGATCCGTCATCGACGACGATGATCTCCTTTCTTGGCCATGTTTGCGCAAGTGCGGAACGGAGCGTCTCAGCGATCCAGGGTTGAACATTATAAGCGGGGATAAGAATGGAGACGATAGGTGTCATATGATCGATTCAACCTTTGGCGTGTGGTTTCATTGCCGTTGCAAGAAAAGTCTCTAAATTTTACTCGTCACGCCGAAGGCGCTCAAATTCCGCGAGCGCCATCCCAACTACCTGATCCATATTATAGTAGCGGTACGTGGCAAGGCGGCCGACAAAGCTTACCTTTTTCTCTACAGCGGCGCGCTCTGCATATTTCGAATACAGCGCCTTTGCGTCGGGAGCTGGAATTGGATAATACGGCTCGCATCCAGGACCAAAATTCTGCGGATATTCGCGCACGATCGTGGTCGATGGAAGTTGTTGTCCGGTTGCGTGTTTGATTTCGACGATACGTGTAAAGTCGTGATCGTTGGGGTAATTCACTTGCATCGCCGGTTGGAAAAATTCTTTCTCTAAGTTTTCCTGCTCAAATCTGAGCGAGCGATAAGGCAGGCGACCAAAGCAATAGTCATAGTATTCATCTACCGCTCCAGTGTAAATGAGATGCTTGAACTGGATGTGTTCACGCGCCTCGCGATAATCGGTGTTGAGCCGCACTTCAATTTTCGGATCCGAAAGCATTTTTCGGAACATTGCCGTATAACCCTCCTTCGGAAGCGCCTGAAATGCTTCGGAGAGATAGCGGTCGTCGCGATTGGTGCGGATCGGGATGCGTCCGCAAACGCTTGCATCGAGCTCCTTCGCATCGCGCTGCCACTGTTTGCGCGTGTAGTTCTTGAAGAACATTTCGTACAGCCTCCATCCCACCTGTGAAACGATCACGTCTTCGGAGTTTTTCGGCTCGTCGATTTCGACGCGCCACTCGGCAAGTTGAGCTTCCATTTCCTCACTGGTGGAGGGCCTTCCGATGAGTTGCTCGAACGTGTTCAGATTGATTGGGAATTGCCAGTAGCGGCCGTTAGTCCATGATAGAATCTTATACTCGACCTTGCGCCACTCCGTAAATTGGCTGAGGTAATCGACGATGCGCTGCGAGTTGGACCGAAAGTAGTGCGGTCCGTAAGTGTGAATGAGCACGCCGGTCGCAGCGTAATGATCGTACGCGTTGCCGCCAATGTGATTGCGTTTCTCGACGATGAGGCACGTTTTTCCAAGCTGGCTGGTAATCCGCTCGGCCAGCACCGAACCCGCGAAGCCCGCACCGACGATGAGAAAATCGAACATGGAGGAGAAAGGAGCTTTGTGGGGCATCGCCCCGTCTTCTGTTTGACTCTGCAACTGACGGCTCAGTCCGCGAGCAACCGCACGTACACCTTCATCGTGGCCTCGCCAACCTCTGCCCACGAATACCGCTCGTTAGCGTAGTCGCGGATTGCCGAACGCCGGACCTCCAGGTTCTTGAACAGTTCACTGTTGAAATAAAATTCGATCGCACGCGCCAGATCCGCCGCATCTCGCGGCCGACACACAAAACCAGTTTCACCCTCCACGATATCCTCTCTGAAAGAGCCCACATCTGTGGCGATGACAGGCAGCCCAAAGCTGTAACTGAGAAACAGCACGCCGCTCTGGAATATGTCGGTATACGGTAATATCCCGACGTCCGCTGCTTTGAAGTAAATCTCCACCTTTTCGTCCGGAATGAATTCGATCCGCTCGATTATCTGTTCCCGGCTGCCGCGGTAGGCGACTCCCGCCTGGATGGCCTCCCAATACTCACGGCAATCTTTGATTGGCCCGGCGATGATCAACCGATAGTTTTCATCCCTTTTGACCAACTCCGACACCGCGGCGATCAAATAATCCAAACCCTTATAAGGGGCGATCCTCCCAAAGAACAGCAGCACTTTTGCTCCCTGGCTTAGCCCCAAAACCTCCCTGGCCTGGCCGCAGGTGAGCGACGTGGTCGGCACCGTGTTATTGATTCCGAAGGGGATGACCGTGGCCTTTTCTTCAGGCACAGAAAATTCGGCGAGCAGCTCCTGCTTCATCTTTTGCGTATGCACGAAAATGTGATCACAGAGTCTGTATTGGATCCTCAACGAAAGGCGGTTAAGCAGCGTATCCTTTGAATCTCTTTTGCCGGCGTTCACATTGTGTGCGGTGAACACGAGCCGGCGGCCGAGCAATTTGTAATACAGCATGACCACAGTGCGATCCAGCAGTTGGAACCTGTCGTTCCATAAGACATGAAAGATCGGAGGTTTGGCCGTCGCCGCATACCTGAAAAGTCGCCAGTAATATTTCAATATCCTGGTTGCTTTCTCGCCCAGACCGGCATCGCAACGCTGATCTCCACGGAAATTGAAAAAGCGGATCTCGGGCCGGTTTCGCAATTGCGGGCAGTCGAGCTGGTCGCTGCCGATGAAATCCAGGATCGCGCCATGAGCGGCGAGCGCCTCCACCAGCCCTAAAGCGTACGGTTTGTCTCCGCCACCCGTCAGCAACGCAACCTGGGACTTTGACGCCGCCGCTTGCTCCGGACTCGCCTGGAAACCAGCGTCCTGTGCTTCCTTCGCGCCACTTGTCTGAGGCGGTGAATAAATCCAAGGCGCAACCGTAGTTTTGCGAGTACCCACTGCGAGGAGAGCAGGACGGCCTGTGATTAAAGAAAAACGCAGTGTTAGGATTGGGTTTCCGAGGCCGACAGGACCGAAGCGGCCTGTGCCTGGTGCAGGACTGCCGCCAACACCTCATCGATACCCACCGCAGTTGTGGCCCGACGATCGAAGTCGCGCTTATAAAAAAACTGTTCCAGCAGCGGTGAAACGATCTTTCTCTGCAGGCCGTAGTCGTGGATCTCCCACGGGCTCGTGCAGGTGAAGATGCTAACGCACCTGACCCCACTCCCCAGGGCCAGGTGCATCGGAAGTGAATCCCCCCCGACGAGACAGCGATGGTTCCGCACATCGCAGAGATGCTCGAGCAAAGATGACCGCTTCGGTAGCACGTTCACCACGAGGCCCAAGGCTTCCAGTTCGCGTTCGAGCTGTTCATAGTACGCCCACTTTTTCATCGGCCAGACCGGACCGGAGTCCGCCGCTATCGCCACGTCGCCCGACAGCCCGGTTTCAACTGGCGCGGGCAGCACATAAGTCTCCCCCCGGAACGCCAGGCCCAAGCCGCCAAAAATCAGCTCCTGGTATGTCGTGCGATTTTGCAGCTTAAGTCGGTCCGCCTCCTGCCTGCCGAACGTGCTGATCAAGCTCAAGTCGAACCATCTCCGCGCATCGTCGGTGTACCGCAACACGTTCTCAGAATCCACATAGGCTCCGAACAACTGTTCAAACTCGACCGTATGAAGGAAAAGGGCAGTATCAAGATCATCCTCGAGGTTTATGACGAGATCGTACTTCCGGTCTCGAACCATGTTGCGCTGCTCCCAGGAAAAGCATCGCAGGTTCTCTCTCAGGTGGCTTAACAACACGGTGTTTTTTGCGGCAGTCACCCAAGTAAAGTCGCCGGCCAACCGTTTCAGCAGCGGCGTCGTCCGCACCACGTCGCCGGTGGCGCCATGCTTCAAAATTAGCACGTTCACGATACTAAACGCGGCCTCCTCGGCCGGTGGCGGGCTTCCTCTAGGGCCCTACGACGCGCAGGCCCGTGGGAGGGAGAGGCCTGATTTCGACCACGGACCTTGCCATGTCCGCCTGGATTTCGCTCTGGGTGAGCGCCCGGTTGTAGATACGGATCTCATCGATGAGCCCCACCCAATTCTGCCCGGAAAAGGCGTTGCCACCAATCGTAAGTGCGTCCGTCGAAACGGTCATGGCCCCGCTTGCAGACTGACTCGCTAACGGCGCACCGTTCACGTAAAGGGTCATGGTAGTCCCGTCGTAAGTCGCAGCTAGGTGCGACCAAGCATTGACTGGCAGTGCGGAGGGCGTAGCCAAATTGCTTGGAGCAGAACTAATGAACAACGATGGCGTCAAACCCGTCGGCGTCGAGCCTTGAAGAACATAGGAGGGATTCTGCGAACCTGGATTCCCGTTCGATTTGAATATCACATTCATCCAGGACCCGTTCAAAGAGGTCGGATATACCCACGCTTCGAGCGTCATGCCAGTGGTTAGATCGATCGATGGCGAATTGCTTACGGTCACCAGCGCTCCCGCCCCGAACGACAAGGCGCTCCCGAAACGGCCATTTGTCGTCCATGTTGCCCCGCTCACCGTGCCATTGTTCCCGTTTCCAGAGCTGTCATCCACGGTGGTGCCACTGCCCTCCTCAAACCCGTAAGCGGCAACCAGGCCGCCTACGCCGATGCTTACCACCGAGGAATCCGTGGTCGCGCCTGCGTCGTAAACGGCCCGAGCCAACAGGCTGTATCCACCCGCACCCACATTGGTCCAGCTTAGCGTATAAGGCGCGCTGGTGTCCGCACCCAAAAGAGTTGTGCCATTATAAAATTGGACTTGGGTGATCGTGTGCCCGTTCGGCGTGACGCTTGCCGCGAGATTAATCGTCGCCGGCGCCGCGTAGCTCGCCCCGTTCGTCGGAGAGGTCAGCAAAACCGTGGGCGGCGGATTAGTCACCGTTATGGTTAGCAGGCTCGAGGACGTGTTGTTGGTACCGTCGGACACCTTCAACGTCGCGTTGAATGTCCCGGCAGCGTAACTGTGGCTTGGGTTCGCGGCGGTCGAAGTCGTCCCATCGCCGAACGTCCAGTTGTACGTCAGCGTGGCACCCTCGGGGTCGAAAGATCCCGTGCTGGAGAAAGCAACAGCCAGCGGCGCCACCCCACTCGTGGGCGTCGCGTTGGCCACCGCAACGGGCGGCTGGTTGGTGCCCGGAATGGTCGCGCGGATGGTGATTAGGGCCGAAGATGTCGTGTTCGTGCCGTCGGAAACGGACAATTGCCCGCTGTAAGTGCCTGCATTCTGGTAGGTATGGCTCGGATTCGCCGCCGTGGACGTCCCGCCGTCACCAAACGCCCAAATGTAGGTCAACGCAGCACCCTCGGGATCAAAAGAACCGGCGGACGAGAAGCTCACAGCCAGAGGTGCCGGCCCATTTGTCGGAGCTGCGCTGGCCGTTGCTATCGGAGGTTGATTAATCGTGCCAGCAGGGGGATCCGTTCCATAGACCAGCCGATAACCTGCGGGGATGTTCGTGAAACTGCTAGAATACGCGGGCGATGCTGGGTCCACCGGCGGCCAAGTGAGAGATCCGAACCAGCTCGGCTTGCCGGAAAGGTAATACGAGGAAGGAATGTCTGAGGCAACGAATCCATCAGGCACAATGCCATTATTCGTCAACGTGGCGCTGGTCCAGTTGTAGGCACGGATGCACGTCGAGCGCGCTAACGTGTCGTGCGGTTCTTGGCACCCGACATCAAAGTAGCCGAAATAGTAAATCGCGTTGCCTTTGCACCCGCCGGACTCCCCACCATAATCCTCGTAGTTTACATTCACCCCGGTTGTGCCGAGCACATTCCCAATGCACGCGGAATGTCGGTTTGTGATGTTCGCGGCAAACGCGTACTGCAGACCCAAGCTAGTTCCAGCGCTTGGGTTGTAGCCGATCGCTCGATTCCTCAACGCTGAATTATAAGCTGAGCTTCCCCAAGTGTTGTCGAGTCCAATCGCTGGACAATAGTTTCCTTCATATAAATTCATGTTAGGGTGACCGCCGTGCTGGAGCAGCCCCTGCAATATCACTGTGTAAAATGGAATCTGATTGGTCATCACGTTGTAAGCCCATACAGAACCTGAGCAACCCGCAGGATTAAGTCCGGTGTTTACATTTACCGAAATATTATTCTGAATCAGCAAACCTGCCGAGGCGCGAGTCTCGATGCCGTAAGTGTCAATGCCGGTCTGCGAAGCATCATAGTAACAGCGGTCTATTGTGCAGCGTACTGACCAAAAGGTTCTGAGCACGCCATCATGTTGCAGACTGCCAAGATGTGCCGTAACGTTCGTTATCCAGCAGCCGTAACCGTTATGGATCTGAACGGCGTCGTCGCATTCCAAATTCTCAACCCCTGAGAGAACTACCGGCCCGGATGCGAAACGCCATGTTTGCGGTTGATTGGTGCCGCCTAAATTCCAGTTCGGCATATAAAGCGGCTCACTCAAAGTAATGCTTGTACCGTTGATGCCGTAAATCCGGTTCACTTGATACTGATATCTGTCGTGTCCATCCGTAGGATTTGCGACGCTCGTGTATTCGTACGATGCGAATGACCCGTTCGAGGAATTCCCGTGAGCGTCGGTATCGCTATCGTTCAGCTGATCGAGGACGATGATCTGACCGACGGCATATCCTGTGGAGTCTGAGACAGTAATGTTGGTCGCTCCCTGGGAATAGCCAGAGGTCCAATTAACGTGGTTTCCGGTGCTAGGCGTGGTAGTCTCGTTATTCCACCATAGCCAATTGCCGATCTGAACAGACGGATGATCGGTGCTAGTCAAATGCGTCTGGCCTGGCCCGGCACCGCGCAGCGTCACTCCACTGTTGAAGATGTTTATGCGGTTTCCACCCAAATTGTAGATCCCGGCTGACAACTGGACTACTTGGTTGCTCGGGCAACTGTTGACAGCGTTTTGAATTGTCGCGTAGGAGGCACCAGCAGGAATCGTCTGGTAAACTGTAGTTCGGCGGGGAATTCCTCCCGGCACACCTACGAGGTTCGGCCAACCAAGACCGGCGGGCTTTCGATTTGGTGACAACGGGTCGGCACCGTACGCCCGAACGACGAAAAGCCACGGTACGATTAAAAACAAGAGGAATTTGAGCGCCCATGAGCGCTGAAACCGAAGGTCTCCCCATAGACCGTCTATCCACGCCATAACGCTGTTCACGAATGCATTCTCTTTCATCATCTGCAGTCAGCGTAGCATGAACCTCGCCACATCAGCACCTAGGAAAATCCCTGTGTCGTGGCTGGAGATTTCCCAGCGAAAGGATTCCCGGCATCTCATCGATATTCTCATCCCAAGGTCAATTCCGGGCCTGCCATCGCGTTCGTTAGCGGTTACTGGTCATACTCCAAAAACGGGACACTGTATAACTTCTGTCCACTGCGGCTGTTCTCCAGGCCACCCTTTTCAACGTCATCGTCTCTAAATGAGTCACGCCAGTGAACTACCCTCATTAGTAGAGTCAAGTAGCGCGCGTTCTCTTCTTCCTAAGGCCGAATCCTGACCGGCGTCGGGTTCCGTTTTCACCCGGCCTGGGCGCTCCATGATTACCAGCAGCAGCACCAGCCACATCAGGGAAAGCCTGTTAAATATTGCCTCTGAAACAGCATAGAGAACCGCTGCGACCAGGAAGGAAAGACGGAGCCCTCCGTAGCTGGCGCCCGTGAGCACCTCCTTCTTGATTCGGTTCAAAGCTGAGACCAGCATGCTGATTAGTAGACACAGTCCGATCAACCCACTGTTGAGATAGGTTTCCAAAAAACCATTGTGGGCCTCATTCAATAAGTAAAAGTAACCCTTTGAAAGCCGCTCCATTCGCTCAGGGGACCAAAAGCTGTAATAGCCGACTCCGAAGATCGGGTTAATGTCCTCCTTCAAGACCGCACCCCAGATGGCGTGCCTTCCGTGAAACGACGGATCCCGCCCGACAGCCTCGGCAAACGCCCCCACCACGACGTCCCAAAGGCCGCTAGCCTGCAGAACCAAAGCCAACACGACAACCCCGGCAGCGTAAAATACAAGCCATCTCATTTTATTGCGGATCGCAGAAATTCGCATCCCTAACAGTATGCATCCGCCAATAAGGGTGCAGGTGACCGCAGTGGCACTCCTCGCCTTCACCAATAACCATACAGTCATAATAATCAACAGCGAATACCTGAACGGTGCTCCTCTGTCCTTTTCCCGTACGGCGATCTCGCGCGAATCAAGCAGCATCCAAAACAGCGATACGATGCAGACAAATAATGTCATACCAAGGGAGTTCTTGTTGGTGGTGATCCCGACACAGACAGGCTCGCCGGTCCACCGGCTATATTCTGTGCCAACCCTCGGATAATACTTAACCACGAGCACTGTTAAAGGGATCAGCAGATAAGTGCACCAAGCTAGAAAGGCCCGAATCCCTTCCTGAGGATCCTCCTCACTGAGTACTACCAACACCATGATGATGTTCCCGAAATCTTTAATCCATCTCTTGAAGGAAACGAATGGTTCATCGGACCACAATACACTCAAGGCAAGATAAAGGAAAAACACGCCTAGCCACCTGTTGCTCTGAATGACAATCCGCGACGTTAAGCGCCTCCTTGCCAGGATAAGCAACCCGCTGGTAAAGAGAACAATAAACACCCCTTTGTCTAGAAGCTTGTCCTCCAAATACTCCGTGCTGCCTAAATAACGGTTAGGATCCAACCAAAACGAAACCGGTTTCGAGCCGATGATGCAGGCCCAGGCCAAAGGGATCCACAAAGCAACCGAGACATTCTTCCGAGCCCTGGCGTCCTTCCAAAACACCCAGATAATAAAGAGCCCAAAGACGCACGATGCTATCGACGCAGGCATGGCTAACCGCGACTCAAGCGGCCCAGAAAGACGTACTAGCGTCGAGATGCATTAGACGGCTTTAACTATATGTTCGAAATGGCAGGGCTGCATCCGACGGTTTCTGAGAGGCCGGGTCAATAGGGCCCTGTCGCGTGGGCAACGTCCGTTGCCGTTATATCCAGGCGTTTGAGGTCCAGCGCCTGCCACATTAAAACCTTCCGCGTTTCAGGCGGTCTGCCGGGGTGCTTTCCAAAAGATTTCGATGCTTTTCTCTTTGCAGTCATCAAAGATCTGTAGGAACTCCCGCCGGCCAAGCCACTGATCCAAAACCATGCCTCGTTGAAAGTCGGTAAAACAATTGAACACCCCGTCTTTGGCGAGCTGATCCAACTTAGTAATACATTCTCGCCCTTCCTGCGCGAATTCGGGTAAGTTCACCTCGAACGAGAGATATGGCACCGAGCGCCGCATTCCGCGGATGACGCTCAGTTCATGGCCCTCAACATCTACTTTGATGAAGAAGGGCACGCCGTGGTTGGCCATCAGTTGTTCGACCGTAATAGTTTGGATCTCCTTCCGCAGCGGAAATTCCAAAGTCCCTCCGAAGCGCTCTCCATCCGACTTCAGCGTGTCCACCCATTTGGGACTGAGCGTATTCTTCGCACACCCTGGCTCGTGCATCCACATTGTCGCGACCGCCTCTTTGTCGCTGACAGCCTTGCCGATAACGGTTACCGGCTTTCTCGAGAATCTGTATCTGAGGAACTGTCCCTCAAGGGCCTTCTGGTTAGATTCGTCTGGATCCACCGCAACAACCCTTGCCCCGAGTCTTAAGAAAACGTCAGTTTTCCGCCCATAATTGGCACCGATATCGAAAATCAGATCCCCCTCCTTAAAGCCCTTTAGCACCCTTCGATAAAATTGGACCTCACTGGATCTTTCCTCGATGATCCGCCTATTACAAAGATTACAATAGATTTCATACAACAACGAGGCCTTCGCACGCTGATAAAGCGTAGCTTGCCTCAATGCCTCCGGCACGAGTAATCTCACTGCTTTCATCTTAACTCTCGCTTTCTGCTACTACAATAAGCCCATCTCCTCAATTGTTCTGAACGACATATGAGCCAGAGGAGAGGACATTTCTAGTCTCTGCTCCCGTTGCGGGCTCCAACGAGCCCATCTCTTGACAGCAATTCTTGCTCCGCCGCAACGCCCGACACCATCTTCATTCAAGTAACACTCTTTGCAGCAGTTCCAAAGCTAGAATCCGATGCAGCTCCAAGGTGTGATTTGCGTGCCCGTTTATATGGCGTTCGACGATTCTCTCCAACAAATTGGGGCGCAGGTATGGTCTGCAACGAGCCCGCGGGTCGAGAAGCACGTCCGCGAGAAATTGGGCAAGACTGTGGCGGTACCAGATCCGAAAATGACTGAATTTGTGACGCCCGAGAAACAATCGATCTAGGTGCAAGTGACCAAGTGCATGGTCGCACCTGGCCAACCATTGCGGCATGCCATAGTCGTACGCGTATTCCGCCTTGAATGTCAATTCGTGCAGTAAGTGGCGCATGCGGCTATAGCCCGGAATCGAGCTTGGACCTTCACCGCGATCCGTCGCTAGCCTGCCCAATGCCGGGTTCGCGTCACGGATCAACCGCCGGGAAACCTCGTTATTCTTGGCAAGCTCATGGGGCGCCTGATAAACCAGCGCGATTAGATCATTGTCGAAATAAGGCATCCGCAGATTGATTTGAGAACGTTCGAGCACAAACTTCGGACCCAGGAACCACGGAGCTTGTTTAAATGTCGTGAATGAAAGCCTATGGCAGTCCAGCTCTTGCTCATAGGTCGACACCGCCTCTCGGCAAAAGCGGCTCATTTCTGGCGCCAACAGATTCTCGAAAAGATGAGATGGCGCAAAAGCCACGAGTCCCCTGAGTATCTCACCGCCATTAGTTCCCGTCACACGAACGGGAGCGATCTGCCGAGCGGCCGCCTGAACATAAAGATCAATCGAACCCGTGACATCAATCGCACCGTCGCTAATATACACTGCCTTCTCGGCCAAAGTCGGAAATTGCGACAGGAAATCCTTTCCTACAGGGATCACCTCGTGTCTCTGGTGGCATATTCTCGCCACTTCCCGCGAGATGGTTACGTCGGCGCAGTCACGATAGCTGCCACCGAACGTGTAGCAGGGTAGTTTTCCCTCCGCACGCTTCGCCCACGCCAGAATCATTCGACTGTCGACGCCGCCCGTTAACGAAAGCCCAAGCGGTTCCTGTCCATGAAAGTACCGAGGGAGGATTCGCCGCCAGGTCTCCTTGAGTCTTTCATAAAACTCCACCGCGGTCAGCGTTGGCTGGCGCTCCCATGCCAATGCACTAAAGTAGCATTGTCTTTCTAACTTACCCTCTTGTGTGAACGTCCATGCGGATCCGGGCGGCAGCAACGAAACCCCAGAGAAGAGCGTCCGGTTCTGGAGGACGCAACCACATGTCAAAATCTCCCCGAGGCCCCTGAGGTCCAGCTCACGAAGGTCAGGAATTACTGTAAGAATGGATTTAGCCTCTGAAGAAAAGTAGAATCCACTCTTATTCTCATGATAATGAACTCGGCCAATCCCGTAGCGATCGTTGAATATAACAACTTTCTGCTCTCGCAAATCAATCAACAGCCCACTGAACCAGCCGTTCAGCTTTTCTAAAAACCCGAAGCCTGTTGCTTCGTATCGGCTCAGCAATCGACCCGAAATCCCAAGGTCAAGTCCTTGGGAATGGCTGGTTGTTTCTCCCTGCCCGTTCTGCTCCTCGTAAAGCTCGCCGTGAAAAATCAGGCAAACGTCCCTGCTTACGTTCCATACCGGAAGGCATTCTCCTGATGACTGCTCGTTAGCAATGCATCCAACCCACAAACCCAGCGACTCCTGCATACACGTCGTCGGACGATAAGAACGCTCGCGCATCATGCATTCGACCATCGCATCGAGCTCAGGCCGGCCATCTTCTCGCCCCCGGCCTCGAATTATTCCAGTGAATCCCGGCATTTCTAAAACGACCCTTTTTGAAACAAAGTGGAGCAGGAAGGGATCGAACCTCCATCGCCGCATTTGCGCGCTCTGCCAATTGAGCTACTGCCCCGGAACCGTCTTCGCGGGATGCCGCAAGTAACTAAACTTATTCCGCAACAATATGAGTTGATCGGCCCATCCCTCAGGAATGACATCGACTAATTTGCGATGCAGTTTCAGTTTTAACATGACTTCTCCTCGAAGGTTAAGAGGCACAAAATAGCGCGGAGTTTCGTGCCTGATAAAGCCATGATGTCTTTTGAAATCGCCGAGCCCTCCCTTGCTCCAGACGCTGTAATGCAGAGCAGGGATCTTCCTCTCTGCACACACCTCGACAGCTCTGCCCACTAAACCATTAGTAGGTGCTTTGTCACGACGTCCGATCTTCGATAGAATATGCATCAAGCTGGCGACATCCCTTCCCCACACAACCTTGACAAACCCGATCAGTTCCCCATTCCAAAATGCTCCGAGGAAATCACTGCGGTCAGGAAACGTACTCAGCTCCCGTTTGATGGTCTCAAAATCCTTTCCAAAGTGCTTAAAGGGTTTTCCTTGCCGAACTGGGGTTTCGTTATAGATCTCCACCACACCTCTCACGAATTCATCGGTGAGATCGGTTCGTCGAATCTCTACTCCGTTCTTTTGTGCTTTTCGGACTAAGTTACGCGTCTTGTCGTTGATCTGCTTCTTCAACCACGTTTCATACGTAGTGATTGGCACAACAGCCAGGCTTTCCCACTCGAGATGAAATGGATACCTGGGCGTCCGATCGCAGATCTCCTGCATGAAACTGAAGAGGTCCGCCTTGAATCCCGCTTTCTTTAACCTAGAAACGAAACCTTCCGGTTGGACTAAACATTCGTACGGTTCATCTCGAACGGTTGCGGTTCTAAGGATTCGCCCAGTTATCGTTAGCGGGCGTCCCTCAAAATACTGTGTATCCATAGTTTCGGGCTGATCGTCCGTTGTTTCCTACATTTTAATCGCTTGCCGAGCTAGTGCGCTCGTTTGTCTTCGAACCACCAAATCACCAAACTAGTCGGAGACTAATCAGCACTGTTGCGAATGGTTCCGGCGTTAGTCAAACCTTCTTCGGAGCCAGGGACTCTCTCCCGGAGCTGCTAGTGGACGAAATCATATTCCGAAGAATCCCGATTAAGCGAACCATCTGTTCCTTCCTTCGAAACTCAACTAGCTGACGAGGGACAGTTATGCCGGATCGAGTTAGCAACGCCCAGAAGTAACCCGCCAACAGCAGACAACCACCGAGGATGACCGGTTTCTTGGTCAACCGGTATGTCGCCCTGCAAGTTGCCCACAGTGGGTGACTGCCGAACAGATAGTCTTTCCGTCCGTTGGAAAACTCGACCGTGTATTTGTGGAACTGCGCCGTCCCCTGTTGCCGATGGTGGTGCAGAATCCTGCCAGTATACACCCGGGTCTGCCAACCGTGCATCCGAGCGGAAATGGTCGCGATCAGGTCCACTCCGCCTATCTTGCTGGGTTGGTACCCTCCGATGGCGTCGAAGCAGGTGCGCCGGAACAGTTGGCATTGGCCGGTCACATCTTCAATGTTCGAAAACCGGTAGTCGTGCTTTAAGGAGCTGTCCCAGGAATCCTCGATGTAATTGGTGCCACCCACGCCCAGCCTCGGGTTCTGCGAGAACTGGCCGAGCAAATATTCGATGTAGTCCGGCTCGAACGACGTGTCGCCATCCAGGTTTCCGATCACTTCGAAATCCAGCCCCTTTACTGTGTCATAGCCGGCATTGAACGCTCCGACCTTGCCGGCGAAATGGCGCTCTCGCCTTTCCGGCATGCGCATCAGCCGGATCCAGGCGTGCTTTGATGCGTATTCGTTCACGATCTCGTCAGTTCCATCGGTAGATCCATCGCTAACGATGACCCAGCGGAGGGGAAGCACCGTTTGCGCAACCACCGATTCCACAGTCTTGCGGATGTACGCCGCTTCGTCCCGCGCCGGTGTAACCAACACGTAGCGGCAGAGCTTGGCTTCTTTCACGGAAACACTCCTGCCCTCATGAAGGCTCTGCACGCCTGCTGCCTTTCCTGTCCGCGAACCGGACTTGAGGTCGCGCCGTCGAAGGGCTCAAAGGTTTGCATAGCTTCCCTTCTTGAGCTCTCCGAACGTTTCCAGGAAACGATCAGAGATTAACCAGGAGTATTGGTCCGGGTCGATGGGGTGAACCATCAATTCGACATTCGTTCTTGTCGCGAGCTCAGCGATTCGCTGAAGCCGGCCCGCCCGAAGGCCCTCGCATAGATCAAAGAAGTAGTCGGTCGTCAGGTTTCGGCGCGCCAGCAGCCAATCCGTAAAGCGTCGATAGGTTCTATTGGCCCGCCCCTTTTCACCAAACCTGAAGGAGAAACTCCTGCGGACCTTTTCACCGCGAGGAATCACGCAGTCGCCCAGAATGTTTGCGCAGAGATGCATATGGTGATGCCCGTCGATATGCGAAGGCCGTTTTCCGTAAAGCCGCAAGAATTCCTCCGCCTGCGCCCGGTAAACGCGAGCAAAGTCCTCGCGTAGAAAGGGAAGGTAAAGCATCCGCGCGTATTTGTTACGGTTCAAAAAGCGGCAAACTCGAGTGTGGCTTCTCAGAACAACTTCCGACGGCCTTTTCCCTGTGAATTCCTGCGTAAGATTCAGGTGCAACCCCACATCCAGCCGGATTTGGCTGGCCAGTTCAGCCGCTCTCTCCGAAGCGTCCATGAAAACCATGGCGGTCGCCGAGGCGATCCTCGACTCACTGAAGCACGCCGCTGCGGCAACCGTTTCGGCCTGCGTCCGTCCCCAGTCATCCGCGTTGATAATCAGCATCGCTGGACTGTCCCCGGCGCTAAGTGGCTACGAAAAGGTCCGAGCAATCGGCACAGATATAGCAGCAGGCAACCAGAAGCAGGCTGCCGTAGTCACGGTTCACCGCCCGAGGCAGGCGCTGCCTGAAGAACCTGCCCAACCGGCCAATCTGCTCGTTTCGTCTGAATCGTATCAGGTCAATCGGAACGGCTCGTTCCATTCGACTCAATAGCGCCCAAATAAACCCCAAACCAAGCAGGCAGCCTCCAACGACAAAAGGTCGTTGGGTGATGCGGTAGGCCACGCGAAAGAGTTCCCACAAGGGGTGCCCCCCGAACCGGTAATCATGCTCGCCATGAACAAAGTGGACCATCAACGGGCGCGAGTTCGCAGTGCCCTGTGGCCGAAGATGAAGCACGAATCTGTCCGGGAATATCCTCGTCTTCCAGCCCTGCATCCTGGCACTAAGTACGGCAATCAGGTCAACGCCTCCAGCTTCCACTGGTTGATATCCCCCGATGCCTTCGAAACACTCACGCCGGAACAGTTGACAAATTCCGGGCACATCTTCAGCGTTCGTGAGCTGAACATCGTACTTAGGTGAGGCCTCGAAGTAGTTAGTGCCCGCCAAGCCCAATCGGGGGTCCCGAGCAAAGTTGCCCAGCAGATACTCAAAATAGTCCGGGGGGAACGCGGTATCTCCATCCAGGTTCCCGATGAATTCATAATCCAAGCTTTTGATGGCTGCGTATCCGGCATTAAAGGCATGAACTTTGCCTGCAAAGTGGCGCCCTCTTCGCTCCGGCATCCGGACCAAACTTATCCAACTATGCCGATCGGCGCACCGTTGCACGATATGATCCGTGCCATCGGTTGAGCCGTCGCTGACGACGACCCAGCGGACCGGGCGGATGGTTTGCGCCACAACCGACTGGATGGTCTGCTCTACAAAAGCAGCCTCATCGCGCGCAGGTGTTATCAATACATATCGGCATAGCTCGGCCTTCCTTGATTCCATAAATCCTCCCTGTTTGACCGAAATTGCTCTTCCCGCTATTCCAGCGTCAGCACGAGCTGGCACCCCGTTCCGCACGAGTCGGCCAGTCCGCGGCGGCAGCCTCTCCCGTGCCAAAAAGACCGCGCACGGATTTGCTTAGCAAACGGCTCTTGTCCAAATAGTCGTCGCGAAACTCGCAGAGGTGCCGGCGCATGAAAACTCTGGCTCGGTAGATTCCGTCTTGCGGTGCAGACGCTGCCACGGGCTCCGGTTTGCCCTGCTGGATCACGACTCGTGCCTCCTGCCCGGGGCCCAACGACACTTCTGTCCTCAGCCAGCCCGCTTCTTCGCCGAAATCCTGCCGGTGGTCATTGACTGTCACTGTTGTCGCCCCCTGCTCCCGTGGGGTTCGCCGAAACAGAGCATAGTGTTTCGGCAAACTGGTCTCATTTCGCAGCGAGAAGCGGTCCGTGAAAAATTTGACGTGAATGGTGCCGTTCTCAGCGACTTTCTGCAAACACGCACGCGAACAGACTGTCCCTAAATTGGCCCAGCGCAAACCTCGCTCCACGCGGTACAATTCCTGAACGGTCTCGGCCAACGCGTCATAGCCTTCTCGGAAAAAACCGTGATGCTCGACCACCAGTGCCGGTTTCCCCAGGAACAGATCGAACGCCAGGTCCGCCAAGCCGTCCGCCGGACGGCGAAGGAACAGCGGAAAATTTGATCGTGCTACCGAAACGTCCAGGAGCTCCCCCAAAGTGAAGCGATTATCCGCATCGACCGCGTATGGGCTGCTGTTCACGGCCGCGAGATACCCGCAGGTTTTGAGAGCCTTCAAGGCGGGCGTTGAAAAGATGCCTTGCGGAAACACCATGACATCATCAAAGTCAAGCCCCGTCAAATTCCGATGCAAGGTCATCCGCTCCAGCGCCTGTTGAGCCTTCGCTCGCAGCAACAGGTAGTTGGTGGCCCCGAATTCTCCACGGGTATGATCGCAGCCGTGCACACAAAGAGAGTACCGCCTCGGATTGGCCGCGAGCAGCTCTGCTACCGGCCGCGATGATCGGTTGAAATTCCAGGGGATAAATGCAATGGAGGTGGAAAATCCACCGCGCTCCATCAGTGCCAATAGCTTTTGATAATCCAAAAACCCGTAGCGGGCCCTCAACAGTGGATCATCGAGGACAAAGCAGGCCGCCGGCGTCTCGTTATGCCAAAACCCATTCTTCGAGGAACCGTGCAGGAACATTAAGACCGGCGCGAGGCTCGACAAGGACTGCAAAATCGACCTGCCTCGAGGCACTTCGGCATCAAGGTCTGCAATCTCAGGGCCGGCCAAAAGAAACACCCGGCCATGCCCGGCATTCGGCCGCACAAAGAAGGGGCGCTGACCGAGCGACACCAGCGGCGAGTAAGCCCCCTGGCTGGCGCTTCCGACGAAGATGAACTGCTGACCAGGTCCGATCGCGTCGAAATCGAGACCGGAAAGCTGCCTGCATATGTCGCGGGCATCCGAGACCACACGGATCCTTTGGCCGGCAGTGGGCGCCGGCTCGACGCCGGCTAGCGAACCAGCAGTCAAAGCCCGCAGTACCTCGCTGCCCCCTGGCGTTTGCCCAAAACCATAAACCAGGACACTGGCGCCCAAGCCTGTCAATGCGGCTCTCAGGACTTCCCCTTGCGAGTTTTCGCCGGCCAGTTTGGCCAGTGTGTGCGCCCTCGCGATTAAGCGACCGCCTGCGGGCACCTGGCTCTTAAGTGCGTGCGGGTTCCGGACCAGTTCCCCGGTCAGTTTCACTGCCTTAACCGTGCCCCCGAGGAACTCGACGATCTTGATTACATTGAGCTCCGAGGGGGCCAAATTCTCCGCGTAAAGGAGCGTGACCGCGCTGTCTTTCGAATCGTCCCTGTGCATCGTAATGCGTGCTGGCTGCCGTCCTTGATTCGTACCGATTTCAGCGACGGTCAGTCTCGACGGGTGCGAGATCTCGCGCGGGTGATGGCGAACGCGAGACCGCCTGGGCCTCTGTTCCGGTGATGCCGGCCATCAGCTCAAGATAACGCCGCTTCATGACAGTCCAGTTTATGGGTGCATACTCGAGTTTCGCCTTCTCGGCGAATTGACCCCGCAACTGCGGATTTCTGAACAGGCTCAACATCTGCTTTGCCAGATTGGCCGCGCTGTTCGGCTCAAAGAAGACGAGCGCCTCCTCGCTGAAGTAGTGCCGAACCGTCTTGAGGCGCGATGCGATAACGGGTTTCCCCATGATAATATACTCCGACAGCTTGTTCGAGAATGAAAAATCCAGGAATACGTCCCGGCGAGTTGCGAGCACACCGACATCGCAATGGCTCAACCAGTGACGCACTTCCTGCGGCAGAACCGAGCCAAGGAATCGCACCTTCCCGCCGAGCCCAAGTTTCGCACATAACGCTTCCAGCGAGCTCCTCTCCGGACCGCTGCCCAGAACGACAAACTCTGCTCCTGGCATTTGTTCATGAACACGGCTAAAGGCTTGGATCGCAATATCCAGCCCGTAAATCCTGGTAAGCGTGCCGTGGTACATCATCACAAATACCCTGGGTGCATTCTGGGACACAGCGCCTACACCCTCAGTGGCCTTGGAGCCGAAGAGCGCCTCATCCGCCGAATTCATGATCACCGTGGATTTCGCAACCGGCAGACCCCGGGACACCAGGAGATCCTGAACCGGCTCGTTTATGGTGATCACGTGGTCCGCAAAGTCGAAGCTCGCCTTTTCGATACGTTCCAGTAATCGCACCATCCTGGTTTTGTCCTGGATGCCGAACTTGGACGTGTAGAACTCAGGAGTAATCTCATGCATGTCGAAGACAACCTTGACTCCCATCCGCTTAACCCAGGTGGCGGCAAAAACCAGGAAGTCAGGCAGATTGTTTACGTCAACTGCGGCGTAAGCCCTGTTTCGATGGAGAAAAGAAAGTTTGCAGAAAGCCCACGCAAAAAACGCCAGATATTCGAACAGGTAGCGTCCAAGAGCGCCGCGCTTCTTTCCCAGCGAGATCGTATAAACATTTACACCGTTCAGGGTATAGTTCTTCGAGGAGGAATGGGACGGCCGCAAAGCGAGGACGTCAACGCTGTACCCTGCTGAAACCAAAGCCTCGGCCTTCCGGCGCACCCGGATGTCCGATTCGTAATGACTCTGCACCAGAATACAAACTGACTTCGTCAGGAGACCGGCTTTCCTTGCGCCTCTCACAAATCGCAGCCCGTGGTTAAAGGGCAGATATCCGCTGTCTGCGGTCTGGGAACCCCGCCCAGCAGAGCATCGAGCGCAATTTCTGTGCCCCCCGTCCAGCATATGTCAACCGCTTGAGCGCTCCCCGCTGCCCGGCCCGCAGTGCGCGTCAAGCTGCTGTCCGGACGATGAACCCTCAATGTCAGCGGTGGCAGGCCCATCATTTCACCAGAGCAGCGCTTCGCCCGGACTGTCGCCCCAACCCGCTCGAATACCACTTCGCGCCGGGCGCGAAACCAGCTTACGGTTCGCCCACCGGAGGCGAACCACACCGCCATTGATTTCAACTCTTGCACGAGTCGAGCATAAAACTCCCCCCAGAACCTTTCAGGACCGGGGCTTCTATCATGCCACAAGACCGTCACGACGCCCCCGAAGTGTTTCGCATTCGCGACGATCTCCCGGCAAAGCTGCCAGGCTTCGGACTCCGGGAGGCCGAGCCTTTCGGGAAAAAATAATGCGCCATCCTGAATGTGCAAAGGTAGCTCGAGCAGTTCCCGAGCACCTAACGGACGGAACGGTTGGGTCGTCCCGCAACGATACCCGATGGTTTCATTGTAGCCGGCCGTTGAATCATAACTATAGCCCGCTTCCTCCATCACCCGATACGTGGTGTCGTCGTGCAACAGCCAATGCACACGGATACCCATATCCCTCCGTCCCGTCACTCCAGCGACTCTTTCCAGCTCGCTGCGCGCTTTTTCGACGTCGTGCCAAGCGTCGATCCCGTGGACCCCTAGTTCACATCCTTCCTCCAGCAGCCTGGCCGTCCAGTCACGCAGGTCGGTGACGTCATACGCTGTTGCGCGTCGGTTGGCATGCCTGCCCAACACTTTGTCGCCCGCTCGGTGTTTGAACGGGATGAGGAAATAAGTCGGCGACAGCCCTTCTTCGATCTTCAAATACCATTCAAAAGGCAGCCAAAAGTCTTTCATCCATCCGAGATAGACAAACGGCAGCGACCCAGCCGCTCTCCACATCCGGACCAACCGGCCGAGCGAAATACGTCCCCGGCCAAATTCGCGCACGGCTCCAACAGTGGATCGGTATAAGAATCCCCACATGGAGTGGTCAAAGAAGTGCAGTCGGATACCCACAAAATCGATATCGTGGGTCAGGCAAACAGTGAATTCGTACCCTGCAGGGACCGCAGGAATTTCAATAAGCTCAATCCCGGAACTCAGGATACTATCGCGCATTATGGCGATGTGAAGCTCGAGCGTCGGGGTCCGGGCATGTTCGATTGGCTGCCCGGTTTTCAGCAAACGTCCGACTTCCGCAAACAGGTCGTATCCAAACCGAAATATCGTGACGCCCGCTGAATTCAGTTGAAGCCCTGAAAACTCGGACTTGCCAACGACACCCAGGACGCCGCTGCCGCCGGCTTCGAAACCAAGCAGGTCCCCATAAATCGGAATCTGCGTCCCCCGGAAATCCAGCTTGGCGCCGTGCCAGGTGGAACTCGTTTTGACCTTCGCCCCTCGATCACTGCTTTTGATTTCGGAACCGTAGCTGAGGATGGTCTTGACCCCGATCTCGGGGATTTGGTCCGTCGTAGCAATAAGGACGTCATAAACTTGACCCTCGCGAAAAAACTCCCACGGGGTCTTAAATAACTGAAAAAACTCCTCAACCGCCTCGATTTCAGTGGACCTGCTGATTACGCCGATCATTTGGTGCTTGCAGCCAGGCTTGGAATCTTTAATGCCCGGTATGGTTTGCTGCCCTTCTTCAGTTCAAGTGGCAATTCTGCTTCCTCCTTCAAGTCGAGGCATTTGAGAACCCCCGGCTTCACCTCCTTGTATCGATAGCCGCTTTCAGGGCAGCGCATCTCGCCTTCGCCGTCAAGCGTCCCGAGCCGATGCCCATGACGGCTCATCCACCCGGCCTGTCGGGCGGGGTTTCCCATCACGAGAGCATAGTCGCAAACATCTTTTGTCACGACTGACCCTGCGGCAATGAATGCGTAGCGCCCGATGGTAACGCCGCACACAATCGTGGCGTTCGCCCCGATTGTACAACCGCGCTTTAGGATCGTGCCCTCATAGAGGGAGTGCCGGTTAATTTCCGCGCGCGGATTCGTGACGTTTGTGAGCACGCATGATGGACCAAGGAAAACGTCATCCTCGATAACAGTCCCTGTATAAATCGAAACGTTGTTCTGGATTTTGACATTGTTGCCGATCACCGTTCCTCCATCGACGTTGACGTTCTGCCCGAGCACGCAACCTTCGCCGATCTTGGCCCCCTTCATCACGTGGGAAAAATGCCAGATCTTCGTTCCCTTGCCGATGGTTGCCCCTTCATCCACCACCGCCGTGGAATGACTAGCATATTGCGCCCCGCTGGCAGGCGGTGAAGAGGAAGCGGCGCTCCCGTCGGCATCCGCAGCCCTGGACGGGTTAACCGCATGGCCGTCAGAGTCGAGGCTACGTTGTGCCGCCTGCAGAATGGAAAGGACCCGGAGGCCTTCCCTACCGTCGGTGCGCGGAGCGCGGCGGCTCGCGCAACATCCTATAAAATGTTGGCATTCCTCCTTCAATGGCTCAGCCTCGGGTGCGGCAACCGGTTCGCCCTGAACCTTGTTTGGAGTTGGCACTTGCCCGTTGGCCCAGGTCATGTACTGACGGTAAATGACGAGCTTCTCTGCCCAGGCCTTCGTGTCATCAAACACAGCTATCCCTGCCGAACCAATCACGGTCAGTTTCTGCTCCTTGAAAGGATTCAGCCAACTGACGAAAACATGCGCGCGGATGCCAGTAGGGAAGCGCAAAGTAGTCATCGTCGTGTCAGCCACACCCTGGTGGAGATAGTCGCCGCCGGTGCAGTGGACCCGGTCCGGCATCTGACCGTTGGCGAGTGACAAAATGACCGAGATATCGTGCGGTGCGAAACTCCAAAGTGCGTTCTCCTCACGGCGGATCTTTCCCATGTTCAACCGATTGGAGATGATGTAGTGCAGCTTGCCCAATTCCCCTTGAGCCAGAAGGGACTGCAGCGCTAGAACGCAAGGGTGATATTGGAGTAAGTGGCCCACCATCAGAACCTTGCCAAGCTTTTCTGCCAGTTGTACCACCTGAGCTGCTTCATCCACCCGAAGGCACAGAGGTTTTTCCACATAGACATCTTTCCCCGCTTCCAGAGCCGCTTTGGCCAAAGGATAATGCAGAGCCGCCGGAGCCGAAATCGCGATCGCGCTGACTGCCGGGCTTTCTAAGGCGGTTTCAAAAGTCCCCGCCACCGTGACGCCGGGGGCTATCCGGCTTGCCGTTATCCGCCCCGCTTCTGCTGGGTCGCAAACCATTTCAAGTGCGCCGAGGTCGTGGAAATTTCGTACCAGGTTTTTGCCCCAGTAACCGCAGCCCAGAACAGCAATTCTTGGATCCATAATTCTTGCTCGCCGGTGAAGTTCCTTCCCCGCTCGGTGTCAGATGCCCGAAATGGCTTTAATCACTCGGTCCTGCTCCGCTTCTGCCATGAACGGGTGCATGGGAAGGCTCAACACCTCGCGCGACGCCTTCTCAGATTCCGCAAAATCACCCCACTTATAGCCAAGCTGAGCAAACACCGGCTGCTCGTGGAGGCACTTCGGATAGTAAACAGCGGTGGGGATTCCGTCTGCCTTCAAGCGCTCCGCTGCTTTGTCGCGCTCGGGCACCCGAACCGTATATTGGGCATAAACATGAGTGTTGCCGGGAGCCACCGCAGGCGTGATGCAAGACCGGCCGAGTTCTGCGGAATACCGGGCGCCGATGCGCTGCCGTTCGTTGATCTCCCACTCGAAGTGCGGCAGCTTTGCCAGCAAAACCGCCGCTTGAAGCGTGTCGAAGCGTCCGTTCATCCCGAGGAGACTATGGTGGTGCCGCTTGACTCCGCCGTGGGTTCGGATGGCACTTATCTTATCGGCGAGGCTATCGTCATTGGTGAAGAGCGCGCCCCCGTCCCCATAGCAGCCCAAAGGTTTGGCCGGAAAAAAGCTGGTGCTCCCGATCAGGGTGGCACCGCAACTCCGGCGCCCGCGTTGCGCGGCACCAAAGCTCTGCGCTCCGTCTTCGATAACCGGCAAATTGTGCTGCTGTGCGATCGCGTTAATCCGGTCGTAATCCGGCATCTGACCGAAAAGGTTCACCGGCAACAGGGCTTTGGTGCGCGCTGTAATTGCGGCCTCAATTTGGTCCACGTTCATGTTATAGGTCGCCGGTTCGATATCCACAAAAACCGGCCGCGCTCCCACCAGTCCGATGACCTCTGCCGAGCTGATCCACGTAAACGGAACCGTGATCACTTCATCCCCGGGGCCGATCCCCAGAGCGCGCAGCGCGATCTCCAGGCTTGCAGTCCCGCTCGAAACCGTGAGGCAATGCTTGCTCCCCACATACGCAGCCAGCGACTGCTCGAGCTCTGCAATCTCCGGCCCCATGATGAAGTGGCCATGGGCCAGGACGCGGTGGATACGCCCATCAATCTCCTGCCGGTACCGATGATATTGCTCTTTCAGATCGATGAACTCCATAAACTCGCTCCTCTGGATTCAGTCCCGTGAAAAAGACTATTGCCCTGCTGATGCATCAACCCGCTTCGATTGGGCAGCGTGTGACTCAGACTGCTTCAGACCTCTGTCCGCACTCGGCGTGAATCATCAGATCCCAACCACGGGCGAAGCGTCAAGAGCAGCAGGCGAAGCAAACCTGTTGGCCTGATTCACTGGTTCCGAGCTTTGCTCCAATAGCTCTACGCATTGAGTGGCTGCTCGACCCGAACCATACAGCGCAGGCCGTGCGGATGGTGGTGAAAACGATTTTACCGCCCCGACGATTCGGCTTGTCTCGGCCCCGACGAGTATGTTCCACCCCGCCTCAACCGTCTCCACCCATTCGGTTTCCTCCCGTAGTGTTACACAAGGAGTCCCAAGCCAATACGCCTCTTTCTGCAGCCCGCCGGAGTCTGTGAGAATTAAGCGCGCGGACTTGCTTAACGCCACCATCTCCACGTACCCCACTGGCTCGATCAAGCGCACGTTGGACCCGATCGGAGAGTTCAATCTCGCCATGGCTTTTCGCGCTCGCGGGTGAATCGGAAAAACGACTGGCTCCTTTAGCGCGCTCAAAGCGCCTAAAATGCCCGACAGACGCTCGGCATGATCGGTGTTTTCACTGCGGTGTATTGTCACCAGCAGGTATTCACGCTCCTGAACGCCTAGTCGCTTCAGCAGCATTTGTTTGGTGGACGCCGCCTTCTCGCTCGCGCCATCGAGAACGTCAAACATGACGTCGCCAACCTGGTGGACGTTCTTCGAGATCCCTTCCGACGCCAGATTCTGCACCGCGGTGCGGCTTGGGCATAGCAGTAGGCTCGAAAGCTGGTCCGCTACAATCCGATTAATCTCCTCCGGCATGCTCCGGTTGAAGCTCCGCAGCCCCGCCTCGACGTGCGCCACTGGAATCTCCAATTTCGCTGCCGCCAGAGCCCCTGCCAACGTGGAATTCGTGTCTCCGTAAATAATGACCCATTCCGGTCTTTCACGCAGCAGGGCTTCTTCAATACCCTTCAGCATCGCACCGGTTTGAGCGCCGTGCGGCCCGGAACCAACATTCAAGTTGATGTCGGGCGTTGGTATTCCCAGTCCCTCAAAGAACACCCCCGACATTGTATAATCATAGTGCTGGCCCGTGTGCAACAATATCTCACGGTGACGCTTCCGCAGCTCGCGGCTCAGCGCCGAGGCCTTAATGAACTGGGGGCGCGCCCCGATGACGGTAAGGACTTTCATTTCAGCATTCCCGCGAAACGATGATGCTCGGCTTTTTAGATATCCTGCTTCAAGGCTCGCGGGACATAGCTCTGCGTTTTGTTCAGCACCACGCCCACATTCGCTTGAGACTGCTGCAAGAGTGCGCTGGCTTGTTTCACCACCTCCCGGTCAGTCGCCTCAGATTCCACTACCATCAATGCGATGTCCATAAACCTCGCCAGCCGCGGAGTGATGCTGATTTGGCTGACGGGCGGCATGTCAAAGATGATATAATCGTAGTCGCTCGCCCGCAGCCTGGGCACCAGGTTCCGGAAACGCTTGGGCAACGCCGCCGGCAGGTTCTCGCTATTGGTCGTTTCCTTCACCATATACAACTTGTCCTGCACCTGCGCCTGGTCGCGCTTGCCCGCCTCCAGCGCCTGGTCCAGCCCGCACGCCAAATCACCCCTGTGGAACTGCGCCGCCCCGCCGCTCTCAAGGTTCATATCGACCAGCAGCACGTTGCCGTCCCCAGTCTCGGACAAGGAGGCCGCCAAACCTGCGGCAATCGTCGAAACTCCAGCCCCTTCGCCGCAGCTCGTCACCGCCACCAGCTTTGGCTTGTGTGTCATCTGCTTCAATTCAAACCATGTAATCAACCGGTCGCGCAACGCTTCTGAAAATGGAGCTAACTCGTGCCGCGGATCCCAGGGCGCAAGCTCGCCAGAGCCCTTGGCCTCAGCCTTCCGTGCTTGTTCGGTAGCCCCGCTGTTCTCCGCCAACAGCGGCACGCTTTTGCCTCCCAAGGGCCGTGCCTTGCCCTTCCCGTTCAGCACGGGTACGGACATGAACAGAGGCAACTGGATCCTCCCCAGGTCCTGCGGACGCTTAATAGTCGGGTCGAGGTACAGTTCGATCAAAAACGCCAGCCCAACTGCGCCCCCGATTCCGGCCAGAAACACCATCGCCATCATTTTCCTCAACTTCGACACCACCCGCAGCGGGGGCGAGGGTGGCTGGATCGTGCCGATATTAAGAACTCTGCCCGCCCCCATCCGCTCCTCAGTCTTCGACTGATCCTGTTTCTCAGAGAAACGCTTGTACTGGGCCTCTTCCAGCTCCTGGCGCGTCTGCAACTCCGTAATCTTCCCCTCCGCATCGGTCAGCTTCACCATCTCTTGCCGCACTTGCGCCAGGTTTTCTTTCAATATCTTGACTCTCGCTTCAGCGGCACTCAGTCGCGCCACTTCAATCCCCAAATCCGGCCCTGGGCTCAAGCCCGGCACCGCGGAAACCGTATTTTTTGATTCCGCAACCCGCACCGAAACCAAAGCGGGCGTCTCAACCTCTAGTGCCTTCTTTTGTTTCTCAGTCTCTGCAATGCGCTTCTGTATGACCTGCACCAATGAGTTCGACGGCGTAAAAGTTACGAGGAGCTCCTCTTCCCGCCTCGTCAACGTGTCGAGCAAACCGCAAACCCTTCCATATTCCGCGAGCTTTTCCGCTGGCGCCGCGGCGAAGTAGTTAGTCGCCACCAATCTATTCGTCCCAGCTACGGGCATTGCGCTCAGCCCTTTGCTCAACTCACCCACCGTCGCCTGCCGCTCAGCAAAATCTGCCTCCGCATCAAAAAGTTGCTGGCGGATCTTGGAAAGCTGGTCGTCGTAGCTGCGCTTCGCGTCCTCCAGCGACATTATCCCCACTTGTTCCTTGGCCTTTCGCAGCTCGTCTCTGGTCTGTTCCAGCCGGCTCCTCCGGTCGTCTAATTCACGCATGAACGCCTCGTCCATTGCTCCGACCGAGTGGATCTCCGCATGCTTCTTGAAATACGATTCGATAAACCGCTCCACCACCGGTTGCACAATCTCCGGGTTCGTGTGCTTAAACGTGATGTGCAGAACGCTCGTGTTCCTAGGGACCTCGACCGACAGGCTCTTCAGCAGCGCTTCGGCGGCCTTGTTTGTATCCGAGCTGCTCGCCCCTAAAATCTTCTCCACCCCGATAACACCGGCCACCTGCTGCGCCAGGCTCAGGTTATAAAGGATTTCCACTTCGGTGCTCATCAGCGTTTCGGAGCGCGATTCCGGCGTCCGAACCCTCGCGTCGCTCCCGGCTGCCACTGTCGGTGATTCGGATTCCACCACGTACCGGACGTATAGCTTCGCTTCTGATTGGTAAGCTCGTGGAATAATTAACCGTAGCGAAAGCGCCGCCACCAGCCCCAGAGTCGAAATCAGCAGAATCTTCCCCTTGTGCCGAAAGAGGATGTATAGCACATCGCCGAGGTTCATTCCCGGGCCAGGCCCAGGTGAATTCGAATCCGTCATAACCTCTTCATATCAGACTGCGTCAAACCCAACAAATTCAATGCCCGACCCCCACCCCCCGCCTCGCGCGCCCCGTTATTGAAATCTGCAACAACAAATCCAATCTTGCCCCGGCGACTCGCTGCCGCTCCCCTCCCCTGCCGCCGCCCCTCGCCTCGTCGCTCAACCACCAACCCCCAGCTTCCGGACCATCAACCATCAACTCTCAACCACTTTCCAGACCATCAACTCTCAACTTTCAACTCTCAACCACTTGCGCACTCCGCACTCCGTGCGTTCGAATGCCTTTTCACGTTTCACGCTTCACCGCTCCCCACGCTGTATTAGCCTTTCCTTCACACTCCGCACTCCGCACTCAAGAGACGTGCGGGTACAGCAGCCGTCCGGCCAACCTGAGCGTCGGTAACGAAAGCAATTTGAAGAAATGATTCGCGGGCCCCGAAGCGTAATCAGTAGCGCTCACAAAGGCGCCCTTCCGCAGATCGTACTTATAGTAATGGATGACTTCCTCCACCGCTCCAAAGCCCCGCTTAAACCGGCGCAAACCGGCATTGGAACACGACGTTCGGCCCAGGTGCATCACTTTGAACCCCTCGTTGGCATATCTCTTGATGCCCTCCCACATCACCAGGTTGTTGGGCCGCAAACTCTGGAAGGCATAATCGGAAGCCCCGAACTTAAAGAACACCTCCCCTTCATGATGAAGGAACAGCGCGGAGGCTACTGCCTGTTCCCCCATAAAGGCTGAAACCACCACCCCTTGACCACGCGCCAGGACGTGCTGTGCGATGTTCTCGAAAAAACGCAACGGCTGCGGCGGAAGGCCGTGCCTGCGCCTCGTCAGACAGTGCAGCGAATAAAACCTCAATACCGCCTCGCGGTCGCTGTTGAACTCTACTCGTAGTTTCGCTGCCTGGGCCTTTCTGAAACCCGTGCGGATCGGCCCCTTTAAATTCTTGAAAAGCCTGCCTTCGCCCTCGTCCAGTCGGATAAAATGACCATAAAAGCTCAGTGATGGGGAAGCTCCGGGCCATTGGCCACCGCAGCCCCTGCATTCCAGATAACGCCACCCCCTCGATTTTCCGTGGCGTATTGCCAGGGTGTAAGGGTTCCAGTCGGGCTCATGACCTGCGTTGATCGGGGGACAGAAATCCGTAAATGGCAGCGAAACACCGCGCGCCCCCGTCAGCCGGCTGCAAATCTCCATGATTGGAAGGAGGCCTTTGAGCCTGCCGGCAAAGGTCTTGCAGAAGTAAATCGGTCGATGGCCGTACGAATCATGAAGCACTCGCGCCCACGATGAGCCATGAAAGAAGCAAGTCTCGGGATGGGTGTTGACTAGGGCGTCCCACCCAGGTTCTTCCAATGGGTTTACTTCAAGATAATGGACAAGGTTTGGAGATGACCCGGATTCTCCTAATTCCCGCACACGCATCCTTTCCCGCCGGCTTCCTCCACAGACGTGGTTCCTGGCTACGCATTTATGGCCTCCGGCCTGTGTAATATCCGTCCGCGCGGAACAAGCCTTCCGCAAAACGACCGACCGCCTTCAACTCCATCTACCACGCCTTGGGAATCCCACGCCCCGAGAAAATTGCGTACACAGCTCCGCACTTGCAGGATTTAGCTGCCTCCCGCTAGGATTTCCCCTCCCCACACCGTGCTAGGGAAACCCGCTTCGCCCGCGTCTTTCCTCAAGCAGCAATAGCGACAATCAGCTTCGGCCTCATAGCCAGGGCCGGCATCAGGTCTGCCGTGCTCCTGTCCTCAACGGTCACCGACCTTCGCTCCACCTCTGCAATCGTCGCTCGGCCAAGAAAATCCAAAAGTATCTGCACCCGCTGCCTCGCAGGCAGCACCCGCACCACCACCCCGCGAGCCCCGAGAAAAGCGCCCTCTGCAACCGTCACCTCCGAGCCGGGGACCAGGCGCTCCTCGACAGCCATCGGCTCCTCCGATTCGAAGCACTGCCGCAATTCGTCAATCACCTCATCCGGCACAGCCGGTATCCGTTGCCCAAAATGCACCACGCTGCTCACTCCGTTGACGTACCGAATCTGGTCCAGGTGGTCTTCCAAAGTGCACCGGACGAAAACATAACAGGGAAACAGCGGCTCGATGACCCGCACCATCCCGCGCCTCGTCGCCCGCTCCATCCTCAAACGCGGCTGGAACACCTCCAGTCCGAGCCTTCTGCTCAGGTTCGCTGCCGCTATGTGCTCGTGCTTCGGCTGCGTCCGGGCGCAGTACCAACTCACGGTCTCGAAATCGGTGCCGTTCAATCCACGGTTCATTGGATGGAGACATAATAGTTCCGGGTGGTTTGGCGGCAACACCGAACAATACGGACCATGCTACCGCAGAATACCCGATGGTTTTTTTGCATTTCAAGATTTCATCAGCAGGATTCATACCTTCCTTAAGTTCGCCAAAAGGAGCACCGGCATTGAAGTTCCGTCTGCTTCGCCTACGGTAGACGCCAGTGGTCTCGATGCCGCTGGCCCTAACTGCGGAAGCGGAGAATTTCATTGTGGCCTTCCGGGATGCCGGTAGTATTCGAACATGCGGAATTGCTCTAAACAGTTGTCTGCGGTCGTCTTGGTTGTCATGGCCGTCGGTCTCGCACCGTCTGTCGCCTTGGGTGTCAACGTAATCACCTCTCCTCTCCGAGCGCTGCCGGCAAACCCTCACTACTTCACCGATGCCGGCGGCAAAGCCATTCTGCTAACCGGCTCGCAGACGTGGAACAGTTTTCAGGATACCGATCAGTCCAGCAATCCCGCGCCTAACGATTTTACCGCCTACGTTAATTTCCTCAAAGCTCACAACCAGAATTGCACGATCCTCTGGAAGAAGGACCTTCCGACTTATTGCAATTGGGGGGCGGGAGGTACGTGGCATATGACCCCCCATCCCTGGCTCCGTACCGGAGGTGCCAGTGGAACCCAGATGGCTTCCGACGGCAAACCTGCCTTTGATTTCACTCAATTGAATCAAGCCTACTTTGACCGACTCCGAGCCCGCGCGATCGAGCTTCAAACTAACGGGATTTATGCCATCGTCCAATTCTTTGACGGCTTGGGCCTCACGGCTAATCGCTGCTCCAATGATGGTTACCCCTTTACCGCGGGCAACAATGTGAACAGTGTCAGTGACGGCGGCGGCACCAGCTCGATGACGATGTCAGGGACTAACGCCATTACGGCCATACAAGATGCCTACGTCAGGAAGGTAATCGACACACTCAATGACCTGCCGAACGTGCTTTGGGAAATCTCGGAAGAGGCTCCGGACGATTCCACCTGGTGGCAAAACCATATGATTGATTTGATTCATATTTATGAATCTGGAAAAGCCGTTCAACACCCGGTGGGTTACCCGACCTTGAACGTCAGTGGCCCCAACGACACAGCCCTCTATAACAGCGCAGCCGACTGGGTGGCGCCGGCGGCCAGAATTTCGCCCACCTCGAACTGCGGTTCTGGCACACCTGCCTGCAAAGTCAACATCAATGACAGCGATCATTCCTACTTCGGGATGTGGAATGATTCCGCCCAGGTAAACCGCAATTACCTCTGGGAGAACTTTGCTAACGGCAATCAAGTGCTGTTTATGG